>Ga0209463_1000240_pt1 | contig 49598 bp, 47 predicted proteins | sample AgamicMgSfrz_FD_187169 | JGI IMG/M metagenome (GOLD analysis project Ga0209463, IMG submission 187169) | Agave microbial communities from Guanajuato, Mexico - Mg.Sf.rz (SPAdes) (version 2) | ecosystem: Host-associated > Plants > Phyllosphere > Phylloplane/Leaf | place: Guanajuato, Mexico...
AGTCTGATCGTAGTGCATCTATAAGTTTTTCTTCATTATCAAGAATCGTCTGCCGCAGCTTACTAAGCTGGTCTATCCGAAAGCTAACATCTAATGTTTGTTTCGTGTCAAAAAAATCTTTGCTCGTTTTTAATATCTGTTCTACTTCATACGATTGGATTTCTTTTTCGATCATATCTGAACCCTTTCTGAAATTTAATTATATAAAAAAGGAGAATCCTTAACAGATTCTCTATGTTGTCATAAGCTGTCATGCAATATTGCCATTGCTGTTTTTAATTTCCCGATTGGTATCTGTCCAGGAGCAGAAGCTTTTTTGGCAGCACCGAATGTAAGTGCAGATCCAAAAATTTCGCCGGCAATACGGCTTATCGATCCTTGTCCTCCCATCGACATAGCAATGACCGGTCTGTCTGCATATTGCTCTTTCATAGTATTCACCGCATCCAACAAGGTAATTACATCCTTCATGCTTTGCGGCATAAGAGCAATCTTAGGCAAGTCGCCGCCGAATTCCTGTGCCTTCCGAAGCCGGGCAATAATTTCCTCTTTTGCAGGAGTTCGAACAAAATCATGATTCGAAAGAATAACCGCAACCTCATGGCCATGTGCGAACGCAATGAGCTCTTTGACATCATCCTCTTGCCCGAACAGCTCTACATCTATTAAATCTGCCAACCCTGAACTCGCTGCAGCTTTATTAAGAGTGAGGTATGCTTCCCTTGCAAGCTCTCTCTCGCCGCCTTCCTTCTTGCTACGGAATGTAAACACAAGAGGTATATCGCCAATCCAATTTCTTATATATTCAAGTGTCTGGAGTACTTCGTTTATATCATCTGCTTTTTCAAAAAAGTCAACTCGCCATTCAATCACATCGACTCCTTCGCTCAGCAAGAATGCTGCTTCTTCTTCGAGCTCGCTTGCTGTCTCTCCAATTAAGGAAACACAGATTTTCGGAATTCCAGCTCCTATTGTGACAGCTCTGATTTTTAATGGATTGACCATTTAAGCACCTCCCTCTTATCTCGGTTCATATAAATCCCAAGCATATTTCAAAGAATCGACAATATAATCTGCAATCTCTTCCATATTTTTACTGTCTGTATCCACCTTTGAATGGTGGTCAGCGTATATTTCCTTCCTGCTATTGAACAGCTCTTCCATATCTTCAAGTGACTTGTCTTTAAGAACAGGCCTGCTGTCTATAATCAGGTTTATTCTATCCTTCCATGAATCCCAGGATAGGTCTAAATGGATAACAATGCAGTTATCTAAGCAAGCTTGTTTAATTTCCTCCTGCAAAAAAGACCCTCCGCCAAGTGAAAGAACAAGGAGCTTTTTCTTGCTCAAATCTGTCACCACTTGCTTTTCCTTTTTTCTGAAGGCTTTTTCTCCAAGCTGTTCAAAAATTTTTGAAACAGGCATGCCATATTCTTCTTCGATTACATGGTCCACATCTTTAAAGTCCCGATACAGCTTCTTAGCGACAATCTTTCCAATACTTGTTTTGCCTACACCCATAAAGCCTATGAAAACGATACTCTTTTCCCTTAATGGTACACGTTTGTTTTCCAAGATGATGCCCCCTACTATTTTCGTGACAGCAAAATATTTTTTCCGTCCAATTCTACTATTCATTATAAAATAATTATATGGCTAATCCTAGTTTATTCTTCTGAATATTCTATTGTCGAGATGCATACATATGATTGATTGAATAAATAGGAAGAGAGGCATTTTTTCTCAATCGTTGTCAAATTTTCTCCTTTACAATTCAAACACCTTTAAAAACAGCCTTTTTTTTCGCAACTGTAAACCCTTCCTTTCCCCGCCTTATAATAGTCTTCCATTATTTCATTCTATCAATTACAAAAAAGTTATTTATAATAATTATAAAATAGTATTGATTTTTTAATTATAGATGCTATTATTATGTACATAAGGTAATGAACCAATAAATTACGAGGTGATTACATGTCAAACAATAAATTAACAACAAGCTGGGGCGCTCCAGTAGGAGATAATCAAAACTCCATGACTGCTGGTAACCGTGGACCAACTTTAATTCAAGATGTACATTTGCTAGAAAAATTAGCTCATTTTAACAGAGAACGTGTACCTGAGCGTGTCGTTCACGCAAAAGGTGCTGGAGCACATGGCTACTTCGAAGTGACAAATGACTTAACAAAATATACAAAAGCAAACTTCCTTAATGAAGTTGGCAAAAGAACTCCTATGTTCATTCGCTTCTCTACCGTTGCAGGTGAGCTAGGTTCTGCTGATACAGTTCGTGACCCACGCGGTTTCGCTGTTAAATTCTACACAGAGGAAGGAAACTACGATATCGTTGGTAACAATACACCAGTATTCTTTATCCGCGATGCAATTAAGTTCCCTGACTTTATTCATACACAAAAAAGAGATCCAAAAACACATTTGAAAAACCCTACAGCAGTTTGGGATTTCTGGTCTCATTCACCAGAATCACTGCACCAAGTATCCATCTTAATGTCTGACCGCGGTATCCCTGCTACTCTTCGTCATATGCATGGTTTCGGGAGCCATACATTTAAATGGGTAAACAAAGAAGGCGAAGCAGTTTGGGTTAAATATCACTTCAAAACAGAACAAGGTGTGAAAAACTTGGCTGTTGACACTGCAGCGAAATTAGCTGGTGAAAACCCAGATTACCATACAGAGGACCTCTTCAATGCAATTGAAGCTGGAGACTTCCCTGCTTGGACATTGTATGTGCAAATCATGCCAGTTGAGGATGCTAACACATACCGCTTTGATCCATTCGATGTAACAAAAGTATGGTCTCAAAAAGATTATCCATTAATTGAAGTTGGACGCATGGTTCTAAACCGCAACCCTGAAAACTACTTTGCTGAAGTGGAGCAAGCAACATTCTCGCCTGGAACATTCGTCCCAGGAGTAGAAGCATCACCAGACAAAATGCTTCAAGGCCGTTTGTTTGCATATGCTGATGCACATCGCTACCGTGTAGGTGTTAACCATAATGCGCTTCCAATCAACCGTCCGCAAAGCCCAGTGAACAACTATCAACGCGATGGTCAAATGCGCTTTGACGGCAACGGCGGAGGCTCTGTATATTACGAGCCAAACAGCTTCAGCGGTCCACAAGAATCTGCAGAAGACAAAACGTCTCCATTCGCAGTTTCAGGAAGTGCTGACAGTGTTGCATACGACCACAATGACCATTACACGCAAGCTGGTGATCTGTACCGCTTATTGTCAGAAGAAGAGCGTGCTAGATTGGTAGAAAACATTGTTGGTGCAATGAAACCAGTAGAATTAGAAGAAATCAAACTTCGCCAAATCGCACACTTCTACAAAGCAGACCCAGAATACGGAACTCGCATTGCAGAAGGACTAGGCTTAGCTGTTCCTGAAGCAGTAAAATAATAATCTCTCTTTTAGCCCTTAACATTTTTTGTTAAGGGCTTTAACTGTAGAGAAACTTGTTAGGGGGTAGTTGTTACAGGTTTTATTTAATCTACAGAGGTTTGAGACCAGCGCGAACCGCTATGGAACTTCTCGTGTGCGGGTCTAGGCTGTCTCGCTAAATCCTTAAAGTCTTTCTGGAGCGCGATGGAACGACAATGTAAATTAAAAACTATTTATTATTATATTGTACAATCCCCTTTTTAAGCCCTTATGCATTTTTCCAACTCAACTTAATACATATTCATTGAAAAAATATGGTACAAGCTTTACTCTGTAAGTATGTATATTATGTAAGGGCTTTTAATATGGCCATATAAACCTTAGAGGAGCTGAGAAGAATGACTTTAACGCTTAACAGTACAAAAAAACTTAGCAATGGTGTAGAAATTCCTTATGTGGGCTTAGGGGTTTTTCTTGTCAAAGATCCGGAAGAATGTGAAAATGCTGTGAAAGCTGCGATTAAAAACGGCTACCGTTCCATTGACACAGCGACCCGTTATGAAAACGAAAGCTTTGTCGGCAATGCACTCCAAGCGATTGATGTGCCGAGGGAAGAATTATTCATTACAACAAAAGTATGGGTGAGCGACTTTGGCTATGAAGAAACTAAACAAGCCCTACACCGCTCGCTTAAAGAAATGCAGCTTGATTATCTTGATCTTTATCTTATCCACTGGGCTGCTCCAAACTATGCAGAAACATGGCGGGCAATGGAAGAATTATACGAAGAAGGACTGGTGCGTGCCATCGGTGTCTGCAACTTCCAAATTCACCATTTAGAAAAGCTGAAGGAAACAGCGAAAATCACACCAATGCTGAATCAGATTGAAACGCATCCTTTATTCCAGCAGAAAGAATTGCGCGAATATATGGAAAAGCACGGCATTGCACATGAAGCATGGGCACCATTAGCTCAAGGCAAAGATAATCTCTTTGAAAACCCGACATTGCAGGCTATTGGTGAAAAATACGGCAAAACGACAGCTCAGGTTATGCTTAGATGGCATCTGCAAAGGGATACAATCATCATTCCTAAGTCTATCCGTGAGCACCGCATTATCGAAAATGCCAATCTGTTCGACTTTGCTTTAACAGAAGAAGACATGCAAGCAATCGAGCAGCTTGATACAGGTTCACGCATTTTTGGAGATCCTGATGATATTGAGAGATTGACTGCATTACAGCAACAATAAAAAAAAGAATGCAATGGCTAAAAAGCCGCTGCATTCTTTTTTTGCTATTCGACCGATTTTTTGTTAGTGGAAGCCCACTGGTTATCAGTAGCTGTTTTTTCTTCTCTTTTGCTTGTAACATCTGCATTAGCTGCAGCCCATTGATTGTTTGTTTTTGTCTTTTTTTCCTTCGCCATGATTTTGCCTCCCATGCTAATTGATAAAAAGTGATGCACGGTTAGTATGAGATAAAAAAGACCATATTATGAATACAGACAAGCAATTTCGCTGCAACTTCACCTTCTGCATGCGAAAAACAACTGACATGGGTTGAAGGACATTGATGTTTCTGTTACTGCAAGGCTATAGGAATTCCCTACTCTTGATACTAATACAGGGTATACATTACTGTGAAATAAAATGTGCTTTAAAAAGCACATCCCATGAAGAACTAACCTGCTAAAAATATTAGCAGGAATGTGTGCTGCTATTCCACATCATATCCTTGATCGTCAATTGTTTCCTTAATCGTTGCTAAGCTTACCTCTTTATCATTATATGTCACATCAACTAGTCCTTCTTCTAACTGGACGTTAACAGCAGAAACTCCTTGCAATTCACCGACACTGCCTTCAACCGCTTTAACACAATGGCCGCATGACATCCCTGAAACTTTTAATGTTATTTTTTCCATATTTACTGCCTCCTATTTTTTCATCAATTTTTGAATGGTAACCAATACCTCGTCGATTGCTTCTGTATCTCCTTCTTGGATACGGTCCACAATACAAGATTTGAGATGTCCCTCCAGCAGAATCTTGGCAACACTGTTTAATGCTGATTGTGTGGCGGATATTTGTGTGATTACATCATCACAGTATGTGTCCTTTTCAATCAACCCTTTTATTCCGCGGATTTGCCCTTCAATCCTATTTAACCTGGTCGTTAAGTTTTTTTTAACTTCTTCTGAATGATGGCTTTTACGCACGTCTGAATGGCAAGCTTCCCCTTGAATTGATTTATTCAATTCTGACTCCAATAAAAAGCCCTCCCCTTTTTTACTTCTATAATAATCATACCCCTATAAGGTATATATGTAAATAGATTTGCATGGATTTTTGATATAAGTGCTTTTCCCTATTATGTTCCAAATAGAAAATTATGATATATTATTTTTATGAAAAACATTTCTCAAATCAGCAGAATTTCATTAAGAGATCAAGTATACCTACAATTAAAACAGGCTGTTATTCACCTTGAACTTGCTCCTGGCGAAAAGATCAGCGACAAGCTCCTTGCAGAACAATTTGGCGTCAGCAGGACACCAGTAAGAGAAGCGTTGAAACGATTGGAGGATGAGGGATTAGTCATATCTTCTCCTGGTTCGGAAACAAAGGTGAGCCTGATTGACATTGAACAGGCTAAGCATGCTTTTACAGTTGTAGCAGCCTTGAATGCTTTAGCCTCAAAGCTTGCTATACCTTTCTTGACAGAAGCACACTGTGACGAGCTCATCAGTATCAATGAAGAATTCGAAAAGGCAATTATGCAAGAAAATAAGTATGAGGCAATAAAAAAAGACGATCAATTTCACTCTGTACTGCTGCACGCCTCTAATAATCCGGAAATTGAAATTGCTCTTGAACGGCTCCTTCCGAAAATACGAAGACTTGAGCTGCTCAAATTTAACAAGGTGGACGGCCTTTCATCTATCCGTCAGCATAACGAGATAATTAACTGCCTTCGAAATGGCAAACAACAGGAGCTCTCTAAGCTTGTTGAAGACAATTGGCTCAGCTTGGCATCCTATTTAACAAAAGAGGAAACATAAAAAGACCAGATGATTGAGGTGCTTTCCAATCAATCTGGTCTTTTATTGGATGTCCGTTACACCTAATCACCCATGCCTGTATAGTGAAGAACAGCATCTCTTAAAAAAACAGCGGCACCTTGTTCCACCTTATCGTAATAGGCGGAGAACCGCTCATCCTCTACGTACATCCGGGCAAGATTAGCATGTGCTTCTTTGCTGTAGGACTTCCAATAAAACCCGAGCCAGCGCTTATGAAGCTCTGCAGTCTCTAGAGCTTGCGCACTTCCCGGATCTCCGGTTTTCATTGCCTCTTTTAAAGTATTCAACACCTCCTGACCAAGCTTTTCTGCTTCTTTAAACTCGGCTTCTGTCATTTGCAGCACTTTCTTGTTTGAATCGTTTATTGTCTCCTCACCATACTTTTCCCGAAGCTCATGTCCATACTTCTGTTCGTTTTCTTCGACCATTTTTTGCTTAAAACCTTCAAATCTGTCTTTATCGCTCATCATCGCTTCTCCTTCCGTGTCTTTTATCGTTTTGTCGACATTTTGTATAAGCATGTCTAAACGGTTTCGTTTTGCCAGAAGTTTTGCCCGGTGTTCCGCCAATACTCCTTTGATATCAAAAGAAGGAGATGAAATAATTTGTTTGATTTCCTCTAGGCTGACTTCAAGCTCACGGTAAAATAGAATTTGCTGTAGCAGTTCTACCTCCTTTTTCCCATATAACCGATAGCCAGATGAATTTACCCTCGCCGGCTTGAGAAGACCAATTTCATCGTAATACCTTAATGTTCTTGTACTTACTCCAGCTATTTCACTCAAACTTTTAATCGTGTATTCCACTAAGCTTCCCTCCTGACATGTTTATCTTAAAGGTTTACGCAGCGTTAATGTAAATAGGTGTTTTGAAAAAATAATTGATTTTTTATTCATTATGGCACAAAAAAAAGGCTGGAAACCTCCAAAGCCTTTTAACATTCAGCGCTTAATATTAACTGTTGTCACTTCAAATTTATCGTATCGATGTCTTGAAAAGGAATACTCGAACGGAACTCCATTATTCAAAAAACCTACATGCTCCACTTCCAGGATAGGATCATCCTTTTTACATACTAGTTGAGCCTGATCCAGTTCATTAGATTTACATGCCCGTATCTTCCGATGAGACCCAGCAATTGTTAAGCCTAATTTTTTCGTAATATGCTCATAGATTGAACCGTCCAATACCTCATCTGTAATGCCAGTAATTAGTGTTGTCGGCATATATGTTATCTCCATTACGTAAGGCTCAGCGTTTACAAACCTTAAACGTATTAAAAAGTAAACAGGTGTTTTCGGATCGATAGCAAGATGTTCCGCAACATCTTCTGATGGAAAACCAACTTCAAACTTGATGACTTTACTTGTCACCTGCTGCCCTTCCATCAGTCTGGACAGTCCTGTTACCTCATTGCTCAATACATTTACCCGGCTGCTCTGTATGGCAGATTTAACAATAAATGTACCATGTCCTCTTTTTCGATACAGCAGCCCTTCTAGTACCAATGTATCTAGCGCTCTTTTCATCGTCATCCTGCTACAGGAAAATTCTTTCGAAAGTGTTATTTCATCCGGTATTGGCTGATCGAAAGCATAGTAGGACTCCTTAATTCTTTTCTTCATTTCTGCTGAGATTGCTTCGTACTTGTTCATGATGGAACCACCTTAAAAAAATAGATAGTTTTATTATAATTTTATTGGTATGAAATTGTTAGCTATCCCATTGTTTTTTTGAAAGATGGCTTTGTTAATTCGTATCAGACTCTGACTTTTCTCTAAAAAATGGGGATGTTAATCTCCGCTGCAGGGGTTCGCTTCCCTAGGGATTGCCGAGCCTCACCAAAAGATTCTCGGATGTCTCGCTAATCCCATAGGAGACCTCACCCTTTCGCTCCGATCAACATCCTTTTTTGATTAAGGTTTGTCGATAAGCTGAATTTCAAGCAAGTCTATCTTTCATTATTTCTGTCCAACTATTCTTCCAACCATTCGTTTCCTTAATTATGGCAATGTGACCGTTTCGGCCTCTTCCAGGTTTTCTCCATTTGTCGCAATGACTTGCTTATACCAATTGAAGCTTTTCTTTTTGTAGCGCTTTAAGTCTCTTAAATCAGTTTCTCCTCTATTTACATAGATAAAGCCATAACGTTTCTCAAATTGACCGCCTGAGCTGATTAAATCTGTCGATCCCCATGTTAAATAGCCGAAAACCTCTACTCCCTCTTCCATTGCGAGCTTTACCTGGTTAATATGATCCCTTAAATATTCGATACGGTAATCATCTTCCACTGTATTATTTTCATTCAGCTCTTCTTTTACGCCAATTCCATTTTCAGTGATGAAAATTGGCAGCCTGTATCTAGCATACATATCCTTCAGACTAACTCTCAGACCAATTGGGTCGATTGCCCATCCCCACTCATTCGCCTTTAGGTTCGGATTAGGGGTGATACCAGAAATGATTGCATCCTCTCTGACCTTCTCACTGCTGACAGTCTGACTTTGATAATAGCTGATACTAATATAATCAACAGTATTTTCTTTAAGCAGTTCTGCATCGCCATCTTCAAAGTGAGGCATAATGCCCTTTCGCTCTAAATTGCTCGTCACATAGCTTGGATATTCACCGTTTGCAAACACATCGAGATAGAAATCAACAAGCAATTCCTTTGCTTTCATGTTAGCAATAGCATCTTCTGGAAGACAGCTGTTTGGATATGTTGTCATATATGTGACCATTCCTGCCATTTGACCACCTGGAACGAGCTCATGAAGTGCTTTTACTGCCTTTGCATGTGCAATAAAGGAATTATGTGTGACTTGGTATCGCAATGCCTCTTCATTCTCTGCTTCATCAAGGGATACACCCCAGAAGTTAGGGTTTGTCAGCACAAGATTCTGCTCATTAAATGTAAGCCAATATTTAATTTTTTTTCCATAACGGGCAAATACTGTTCGTGCATATTTATCAAACAGGTCAACTACCTTCCTTGATGCAAATCCATTGTATTTTTGTGCAAGTTTTAGAGGAAGATCAAAATGATATAAAGTAATGACAGGCTGAATGCCGTTTGCGATCATTTCATCAAATAAATCATCATAGAATTGCAAGCCTTCCTCGTTCGGTTCTCCTTCTCCATCAGGAAAAATTCTTGCCCAGGAAATGCTTGTACGATAGGCATTAAAGCCCATTTCTTTAAAAAGAGCAATATCCTCCTTGTAGCGATGATAGAAATCAACTGCAGTCTTCCAATCAGACTGCCCCTCTTTCACTGGCCTTGCATCAACAATAGAAGGACCTTTACCTCCCTCATCCCATGCACCTTCTGTCTGGAAGCTTGTCACTGCTCCACCCCATAAAAAGCCTTCAGGAATTACAAATTTTTTCGTCATATTAACTCTCTCCTCTTCTATCTATTTTGTTCTATGAAACTGTCAGCTTACCAAATTGGCACAAAAGTATTGATTTCTTCCAGCACTGCTTCAATTTCCTCTAGAACAGAAGATGTTAATTCCAATCCTGATGCCTTAACATTTTCTTCTACCTGTCCAGGTCTGCTTGCCCCTATGATGGCTGAGCTGACATTAGGCTGTCTCAGCACCCAGGCTAATGCAAGCTGTGATAATTCCACTCCTAAACCATTCGCAATGGCTGAAAGTTTCTGAACACGTGTCAGTACTTCGTCATTCAAGTAGCTTGTAATCCATTTATTTGTCTCTTCATTTGCAGCACGGCTTTCTGATGGAACTTGCTCGTTCGGCTTGTATTTCCCTGTCAATATGCCTTGTGCAAGCGGAGAAAATACTACCTGGCCAATTCCTTCCTTCTCACTGACAGGAATCACTTCTTTTTCAATATAGCGGACCATCATATTGTAGATTGGCTGATTAGAGATGAGCGGTCTTAAATTCTTCTCTTTGGCAATATGTACAGCGTCTGTTATTTGCGCTGCTGTCCATTCGCTTACACCTGCATAAAGGATCTTCCCTTGTGTGGTTAAATCATCCAGTGCTCTTAAGCTCTCCTCTACTGGAGTATCTGAATCAAAGCGATGGAATTGATATAAATCTATATAGTCTACACCTAATCTTTTCAGGCTTGCCTCGCATTGTTCGATAATATGCTTTCTAGACAGCCCCCTGTCATTAGGACCATCTCCCATCGGGAAGAAGACCTTTGTCGCAAGCACATAGCTTGAGCGGGAGTAATCTTTCAACGCTTCTCCAAGTACGGTTTCAGCAGCGCCCTTATTATAGGCATTTGCAGTATCAAAAAAGTTGATGCCAAGATCATACGCCCTGTGAATACATGAAATCGACTGCTCTTTTTCAACTGCACTTCCATATGTAAGCCAGCTGCCTAGTCCAATTTCACTTACTTTTAAACCAGAGTTTCCTAGTTTCCTGTACTTCATTTCTAATCACCCAACCTATCAGATTATTTGTTAACCATGCTCATCAACTTATGTGAGAAAACTGTCGCTTCCTTTAATAAAAGTGACAGCTTCTCACAAAATCAGATCTTAAAATTAGAAACGCTTACAATTATATTATAAAGGGTTAAAGTTAAATGTCTATACTTTATATTAAATAGATTAGACATTTAGTTATTTACTAACCTACTTCCTGTGATGCATGCTGAGATGTATAAAGACTCCAATATTGTCCTTTTCTTTGCATCAGTTCATCATGGGAGCCTTCCTCAGCAATCCGCCCCTTATCAATGAACAAGATTCTCGTTGCACTTTGAATTGTTGACAGACGATGAGCAATAATGAAGGACGTTCTGCCCGCCAGCAGTGTTCCTAAACCTTTTTGAAGAGCAAGCTCTGTTTCTGTATCGATAGAGGATGTTGCTTCATCTAAGATTAAGATTCTTGGGTCTGCCAACAGTGCTCTTGCAAAGGAAATAAGCTGCCTTTGACCTGCAGAAAGCCTCGTTCCTCGCTCGTTCACTTCTGTTTCGTAACCGTCCTTTAATGTCATAATAAATGCATGGGCCTGAACCGCCTTTGCTGCTTCAATCACCTCCTCATCACTTGCATCAAGACGGCCGTAACGGATATTATCCATGATCGTACCAGAGAAAATAAACGGGTCTTGAAGCATTATGCCCATCTGCCTTCTGAGTGAAGGGATTGTAACTGATTTGATATCCACCCCATCTATCTTAATTGCTCCGCCGTTTAAGTCATAAAAACGGCTAATTAAACTGACTATGGATGTTTTTCCAGACCCAGTAGCACCGACAAGGGCAATCGTTTCGCCAGGCTCTGCACGAAAATGGACATCCTTCAGCACTCTTTCTTCTCCTTCATAACCAAACTCAACATGCTCAAACTCCACTTTCCCTTTAATTTGCTGAAGCACTTTTCCATGGGGATTATTCCGCACTGTCGGCTTTTCATCCATCATTTCAAAAATGCGTTCCAAATAAGCCATTGCATTGATGATTGCATTATAGAAGTTGCCAATATTTGAAATCGGTGTCCAGAACATCCATATATATCCGATAAAAGCTACTAAAGCACCAACTGTCACGCCTTGCCCAATCATCGAGATTCCTGCAACATATATGAAGGAAACAGTCAGGACAGAGATGTTTTCAATCGACGGCCAAAGGAGGAACTGGATATAGACTGCTTTCATCCATGACTTTTTGTAGCCTTTAGATACATCTTCAAAAATCTTCTTGTTCTCTTCCTCCCTAGCAAATGCTTGTGTTACCTTCATGCCATTGATGCTTTCATGTATATACGCATTCATATTGGACTGTTTATTGCTTAAGTCCTGCCATGCCTTGCGCTGGGCATTTTTTATGAAAAAGATAACAACCGCCAACAGAGGAAAACCAACCATCGCATAAATCGCCAAACGTACATCGATAGCAAACATGAACCCGATAATGACAATCAAGCTGAATATATCTGTAATCAAGTTGATCAGTCCATTTGATAAAAGGTCACTAAGTGAATTCACGTAATTGACGACCCTCACCAATATTTTTCCGTGGGGGCGATTATCATAAAAGGAAAAGGACAGTGATTGAATATGTGTAAACAAGTCCTTGCGAATCGTTTTAATAACATTTTGCCCAATCTGAGCCATCATCCGGATGCGGTACTTCATGCAAATTCCTGTTACAATAAGTGCCCCTAAGTAAATGCATGCAAGCAGCGCAAGTCCGCCGATATTGCCATCTGGAATTTCCTTGTCAATTGCCTGCTTTATGAGATAAGGGCCGATGAGGTTCGCGCCGCTTGCGACAAGCATGATAAGTATTGTTACGATGATTTTTTTCTTGTACGGTTTTATATAACCGAACAAGCGCTTTAGATGAATAAAACTAAACGGCGTCTCTAACTCCTCATCCACATCGAACTTATTTCGTGCCACTATATCACATCCTCATCTCTGTGCTTTTGCTCAAAATCCCCATATTGATTTTTATACACATTATAATAATAGCCCTTCTTGCGCAGCAGCTCTTCATGTGTTCCTCGCTCAATAATTGCTCCATTGTTCATCACGAGTATTTGGTCTGCATCCTTAACAGAAGAAATTCTATGGGCAATGATAAAGCAGGTTTTGTTTTTTTGAATAGATTTTAATGTTTGCTGAATTCGGACCTCTGTTTCCATATCCAGGCTCGATGTTGTATCATCAAGAATTAAAATAGATGGATCTTTTAGGATAGCTCTAGCCAGTGCAATTCGCTGCCTTTGACCACCAGACAGTCCGACTCCTCTTTCCCCGACAATGGTGTCATACCCTTCCGGTAAATCTTGAATAAAATCATGGGCATCCGCTAATTTCGCCGCAAGCCTAACTGCTTCATTAGAGGTGTTTGGATCACCATAAGCAATATTGCCTTCAATCGTATCAGAAAACAGGAAGATGTCCTGCATAACCATTGCCATTCCTTTGCGAAGCTGCTGAAGCTCCCAGCCCTTCACATCTCTTCCGTCAATCTTTACCTCGCCGCTAGTCGCATCATAAAATCGGCTGAGCAAATTGACCATTGTTGATTTCCCCGCTCCTGTCGGTCCGATAATAGCCAACGTTTGCCCTGGCTTTACTTTAAAGCTGATATCCTTCAGGACTGGTTCTTCTCCATAACTGAAGGAAACTTTGCTAAACTCCACAACGCCTTTATAGTCACCAATCGGAACAACATTATGGAGACTGGCTATCTTCGGTTCTGTCTCAAGGAGGTCCTCGACCTTCTCAGCAGATGCAATAAAGCGCTGAACATCATTTAAAAGCCAGCCAGCCATTTTCATTGGATTGCTCAATGCCCATATAAACGAATTGAACATAACTAGCTCCCCGAATGTAAGTGTGCCATTTATGACCATTACACCTCCGACAAAAATCATCAGCACTGTCAGAACACCTGCCAAAGAATCCAAGATTGGCAAGTATTTTTCCCAGATTTTTGATGACTTTAAGTTCTTATCTTTAAATCCTTCGTTGGCAATGGAGAACTTGGAAATTTCATAATCCTCTTTCGCAAAAGCCTTTACTACTCTATTTCCACTGATATTCTCCTGAACGACTGAATTCAGTTTCGCGAACTGATTGCGGATTTCCGTAAAGGTCGGCCGGACATCTTTTGTCAGCTTGAAAGCGAAAAAGCCAATTATAGGTGTTACAATAAGGAGAGTAAGCGCCAATGGCGGATGGATATAAAACATGAAGCCAACAGCAAACAATAAAATGGTTGCGTTTTCAAAAATCATGTAAATCGTCCACGCTGTAAAATGCCTGACAGCTTCCATATCCCCTGTCATCCTTGCCATTATATCTCCTGTTTTTGTACGGTCGTAAAAGCTAAAATCCAGTCTGTGCAAACGGTCATACAATTGTTCTCTAATGTTATAAATAACGTTTTGTGAAACATTTTCAAAAATCATCTGATACGTATAGCGGATAATCGTCCTGATAAATGTTCCAGCAATCATGATTCCCAATATTGGCCACAGCAAATTAAGCTGCTTGCCATACATGACATCATCCACCATCTTCCCAGCTAAATAAGGGTTTAACACATTTAAAGCTGATACGATGATTGCACAAAAAAGGCCGATTGCTATCTTGGAACGATAAGTATGTAAAAACCCCCATATCCATCGTAGACTATGCATTTAACCGGCTCTCTCCCTTCCATCCTTTTTTTCCTTAAAAGCAGTTAGTATTTTTTTATCCCTCCCATATAAAAACATTACCGAATAATCATATTAGCGTTATCTGCTTTCTATGTATGTCCTCCTAATAAAATCTATCAATTTTTTTAATAGACAAAATTACACGGCAGCCTCTGCTTTCTTTTTCTTCCAATTAAATGTAAATATATACCTTGCACACGTTCCGTAGATGGCAGGTGCAAAGAACAAGAAAAAGATGAAGTTGACATATATCAACAAACCGATTAACAGGATGGCAAAAACCAGAATAAAGGAACGAAAGGGCTTCTTTGCAATCAGGAAAAGGCTTGCCAACAATGTTTTCTTTATCGATAATTGCAGGTGCACTAAATTCCAAGTTAAAAAAGTAACGAAAATGATCGCCAGCAAAAAGGCATAGATGCATACAAATTTAATAACTGATGCAACAAAGGAGTCGATTACACTTGGAAAAGGCAGGATAATGAAGGTTCCAATATAGATGAATAAAAAAAACATAAAAGCAGACAGTCTTTTATGATTGGCATATTTAGGGCTGATTTCCTTAAACAGCTTGCGCACCGAAGTACCATTCCCTTTAAATATCTCGTCAATAGTCTCTGTCAGTGTGCATGCAGAGGAAATCAATCCGGCTATAATAAAGCCTTTTCCTGCGTAAGCCCAAAATAATAAACTTGCCCTGACTAAACGATATGTAATATCCATAAAAGAAAAAAACTTGCTGTCGATGAATCGGCTTTTATACATGATACCCCTCCTAATAAAAAAGGCTGCCTGAAACCAGGCCGACCATTACAGGGTACCCCCTATTAGGTCAAAGCATTTCCAGACAGCCTCTTTATTGTTATTTCAAGCCATATTCCTTGCGAATTTGATCTGCTATTTCTTTCAGATGTTTCTCCGCATCCTTGCTGCCATTTAGATTGATGTTATCAATGACAGGCTGGATTTTACTCATTATTTCAGCATATTCTGGAATATAAGGCGCATTCATAACTGTTCTTCCTTCTGCTAAAATAGTAGACAATGCTTTGGCATTTTCCGGTGCATTTGCCATTGACTCAATCTTATCTGCATTTCTTTTTACGACTGGCACTGCTGATATTGTGTCCACTTGCAGGTCTTGACCTTTACCGGTTGTCAAGAATTCAAGAAGCTTATACGCTTCTTCTGGATGCTTCGTCTTACTGCCAATTCCAATTGGAAGATAAGAAGCAGCTGCTACATTCCCTGCTTTTCCTGCTGGAAGAGGAACAACATCCCATTTAAAGTTAGCGTTTTTCGCTGTATCTGACCAATCCCACGGCCCCATCATTTTCATCGCCGCTTGACCTGCAAGGAACATATTGGATAACCCTTGGCTTTGTGCGGTAGTCGGCTGCACATGATATTTATTGATCAAGTCAGCTCCAAACTTGATAGCTTCAATGGATTCAGGAGAATCGACAATTACTTCCTTGCCATCTTGGCTGACAAATCCTCCGCCATTTTCTACAAGCAATTCATTTGTATAGAAGTTTTCCATACCGAACTGGACTGTTTTGCCGTTTTTCTCGACTGTCAGCTTTTGTGCTGTCGCAAGAAAGTCATCCCATGTCCAGTCATCCTTAGGATATTCAAGGCCGGCAGCATCAAACATATCCTTATTGTATCCAAGCATGAATGCCGATGCATCACGAATAAGTGCATACTGCTTTCCATCTACTTGGCCTAATGAAAGAACATTTGGCATATATTCGTCTTCATTAATCTCTTTATCAGACAAGTCCATCAACACATCTTTGCCGACAAATTGACCGAATGCGGATGGCTGCAGCCAAACTAAATCTGGCTGATCACCACCAGCAGACATTGTCAGGAATTTATCATTAAACTTATCATATGGTGCATAAACTTGCTTTACTTTAATTCCTGGGTTTTCCTTTTCAAACTCTTTGAAAATTTCACCTTCCAGCTTTGTGCCCTCTGGATTATTATTCCATACGAGAATACGCAGTGTTACATCTCCTGATTCTCCACTAGCAGACTCTGAATCTGATCCAGAGCAGCCTGCCAAAAATGCCGATAGAGCTAATACAAAAGTTAATAGTAAAGCACTTAATTTCTTTTTCTTTCTCACGTGATTTACCCCCTTAGGTAATGTTTTTGTATGGATAACGGATAATGAAGTCATCATCCAAGTGAAACCATAGCAATTAGCCCTTTCCGCCTGTTGTTGCAATTCCTTGGACAAAATACTTTTGACCAACAAAGAAAATGATAATCAGCGGTAAGATAATGAAGACGCTCGCTGCCATCATCGGTCCCCATTGAATCAGCAGGGCCCCTTTGAATTGCAGAATTCCCAGAGCAAGCGTATATTTAGAATCATCGTTTAAATAGATTAATGGATTAAGAAAGTCATTCCACGTCCACATAAAGCTCAACAATGCTACAGTAATAATAGAAGGAACTGATAACGGAATAATAATTCTCCAGAAAATACCGAACGGACCACAGCCATCTAGGTAAGCACTTTCCTCAAGTTCCTTTGGTATTGTCTTAAAGAATTGTCGCAACAAAAAGATAAAGTAAGCGCTCCCAAAGAAAGACGGAACAATAAGCGGCAGAAATGTATTAACCCACCCTAACTTAGAAAAAATCATATAGACAGGGATCATTGTTACCTGCGGCGGAAGCATCATCGTTCCGAGCAAGAGCACAAACCAAAAATTTCTCCCTCTTCCTTTTATCCTCGCAAAACCATACGCGACAAGTGTAGAAGAAACAACTGTTCCAATAACTACACAAACAGTAACAATAATGGAATTCATATAGTACTGTCCAAAGTCCACAAGTGTAAACACTTCTTTATAGTTCGCAAGATCCCATTCTTTTGGCAGCATCGTCGGCGGGAATGCCATTGCTTCATTTTCAGGTTTAACAGAAGTTCCAATCAGCCACAGAAAAGGAAACAAAAAGAGAATGGATAGAGTAATAAGCAATAAGTAAGTAAGTGCCTTTTCCACTTTTCTTCCTTTATTTATACTACGCTGCTTTTTCGCTTTCACTGCAGCAGTCGGCTTGGCAGGTGTTATTTCCATAACTGCCCCTCCTCTCCTTATTCATCGTATTCGTAATACACCTTTTTCCCAAATACTTTAAACTGAATTAACGTGAAGACAAGAATGATGATGAACAATATCCAGGCAAGTGCAGAAGCATACCCCATCTTAAAGAATTTAAAGGCATCCTGGTATAAATAGAATACATAAAACAGAGACTTGTAGTTTGGACCGCCATTGCCGCTGCTGACAACATAGGCCTGTGTGAATATTTGAAAGGAACCAATCAGACCCATAATCAGATTGAAGAAGATTACATTAGAAGTCATCGGGATTGTGATATTCCAGAACTTATGGAACTTCCCTGCTCCATCCAGTTCAGCAGCTTCATACAGAGAGGCTGGAACACTTTGAAGCCCTGCGAGATAAATAACCATACCGCCGCCAGCACCCCATAAACTCATAATAATCAGTGTCGGTTTTACCATGCTTTCACTTAACAGCCAATTGGATGTCGGCAAGTGAAAAAAAGACAGGATGCTGTTCGCAATTCCAAAGTCAGGCTGAAAAATTAATATCCATAGAAGAGAGCTGGCAACTGTCGGTACTAAGGAAGGTAAATAAAAGATTGTTCGGAATACCCCCATGAATCTTACTTTTGTGTTCAGCAAAACAGCAAGCAAGTAGCCAACAACCAAGCCAAGAGGAACGCCGACAATTGTATAAAAGAAGGTATTCCATAATGACTGCCAAAACAGCGGATCTTCTGTAAACAGCTTTTTATAGTTTTCTAATCCAACCCAATTAGCTGCACCAAGGCCGGAATAATCTGTAAAGGACATGTATAAGGAATACACCATCGGGCCTGCAGTAAAGACAAAAAATCCGATCAGCCATGGCAAAATAAATAAGTAAAACAATAGTGTTCTCGATTTATTCATTTGCTTCACCTTCCATTTTGATAAGTTCACCAACTATTCGTTCTAGTTAAATCAATTCCCCCCTTATTTATTTCTCTTAAATACTCAAGCTAAATTTCCCCATCTTGTATACTACTCTTAGCCAGTTATTTAACTTACAAATAAAGTTATGTAAGCCTTTTCAACTACAATTACATATTAACTTCTTAATTCAAAATTATCAATATATTTTTAAATCATTTACCTAATTTTTTTTAACTTATTAAGTAAATTATTAATTTAGTAACCTAAAATAGTCTGTACACCTCTCGTATTCCTATAATATCCGTATTTATGCCTATAACATAAAAGTTGTTATATCCCATATAGTTTACTAACATAAAACAAGACCTATGCCGTTAAGTAACTATTACTTTAACTACAATTATCGATTACTTAAATTTATTAAATTATTTATTGTCTTCTATACTTAGACTTGATACAATCAAACATATAATGTTGTAAGGGTTTTCATTAAAAATGGTGAGGTGCAGTGATAATGTCAATCCACGTAAATCTAGAAACAAAGGAATTTCATTTATGCAACAATAAAATCAGCTATATTTTTAGAGTGCTAGAAAAATCAAATCAGTTGGAGCATTTATACTTTGGAAAAAAAATACGCCACCGTGAATCGTTTAAGCATTTAATTGAAAGAGAGATACGCCCATCCTGCAATTTATTTGAAAATGATCATACCTCCTCTTTAGAACATATCAAGCAGGAATACCCAAGTTTCGGGACAACAGACTACAGGCAGCCAGCTCATATGATCACAGATAAAATCGGCAGCAAGGTAACGAATTTCCGCTACGAAGGCTATAAGCTTATTAAAGGTAAACCGGCACTCGAAAACCTCCCTGCTGTGTATACAGAGGAAGAAGCGGAGGCAGATACATTAGAAGTAACACTTTATGACAGCGTGCTTCAGGCAAGCCTTGTCCTCAGCTATACCATCTTTAACGACCGCAATGTTATATGCAGAAACGCAAGATTCCTTAACACATCTGACTGTCCTTTCTTTCTGGATTCCGCGATGAGCGCATCCCTTGATTTGCCTGATGACCAATTTGAAATGGTCAGTCTTGCAGGTGCTTGGGCAAGAGAGGCGCATATGGAAATACACCCTTTAACTAGCGGCATCCAATCGGTGTACAGTTCAAGAGGTGCAAGCAGTCATGCCCATAATCCCTTTGTAGCATTAAAGCGCTATGATGCTACAGAGCATACAGGGGAAGTTTACGGATTTAGCCTTTGTTACAGCGGCAATTTTCTCGCACAAGCAGAGGTGGATACATATGGGGTTTCCCGCATCATGATGGGCATCAACCCTTTCAAATTCAGCTGGAAGCTAAATTCTGGAGAAGCATTTCAAACACCAGAATGCATTATGGTTTACACAGAGGAAGGATTAAACGGAATGAGCCAAACATTCCAGCAATTATATCGCGAACGTCTGGCAAGAGGATATTGGCGAGATCGGGCAAGACCAATCCTCATCAACAATTGGGAAGCTACTTATTTTGATTTTAATGAAGAGAAGATTCTTTCCATTGCTGAAACGGCACAAAGGCTCGGAATTGAGCTGTTTGTTCTTGATGATGGCTGGTTTGGCAACCGGAATGATGATTCCTCCTCACTCGGCGACTGGTTTGCAAATGAAAAGAAGCTTCCTGACGGTATTAAAGGGTTGTCAGAAAAAATTAACCAGCTCGGAATGAAATTCGGTTTATGGTTTGAGCCGGAGATGGTATGTAAAGATACAAAGCTGTTTAAAGAACATCCTGATTGGATTATCGCAACACCTGGACGCATGTCTTCACATGGACGAAACCAATTTATTCTTGATTTCAGCAAGGATGAAGTTGTACAGCATATATTTAAACTTATGGATGAGATAATCGCAAATGCTAACATAAGCTACATCAAGTGGGATATGAACAGATACATGACAGAAACCTACTCATCAAGCCTTCCGATTGATCAGCAAGGAGAAGTGAGCCATCGCTATATCCTAGGTGTATACAAACTGTATGAGAAGCTTCTGGCGAAATATCCGGAAATCTTGTTTGAATCTTGTGCTGGCGGAGGTGCGCGTTTTGATCCTGGCATGCTTTATTACGCTCCCCAAGCTTGGGCGAGTGATAATACTGATGCTATAGAGCGTTTAAAAATCCAATATGGAACAAGTCTCGTCTATCCTATCTCTTCAATCGGCAGCCATGTGTCAACCGTGCCAAACCACCAAGTAGGGCGGATGACACCTTTGGAAACACGAGCAAATGTCGCCTACTTTGGAACATTCGGTTATGAACTGGATATTACAAAGCTTACTGACGAAGAGAAAGAAAAAGTCAAACAGCAAACTGCATTCATGAAGGAACATCGAGACTTTATCCAGAAGGGAATCTTTTACCGCTTATTATCTCCATTTGAATCAAATGAAGTATCGTGGATGGTCGTATCTAACGATAAGAAAAAAGCAATTGTCGGATATTATAAAATCCTCGCAAAGCCGAATGAACGATATAACAGAATTAGGCTGACTGGACTCGATCCTGACAAATTATATTTAATTGAAGGCAGTAACACACAGCATTATGGGGATGAGCTCATGAACGTCGGCATTATACTTTCAGAGGATTATACCGACCGTGCCCAAGAATACTGGCAGCGGGAAAAACCTAAAGACTTTGCTTCCCGCCTGTTCATCCTCACAGAAGCTCTAAAATAACGACTCGATTTTAGGAGGACATCACATGAAGAATTATATGGTTTTCGATGTGGGCGGCAGTATGATAAAATTCGCTGTTATGAATGGGAATGGCGAATTTCTTGAAAAAGGTGAACTACCGGTTTCCGACACAGATTTCAGTCAGTTTCAAGAAACTATTATTGAGACAGTACTGGAGAACAAAGTAAAGCATCAAGTTATTGGAATTGCCTTCAGCTGTCCCGGCGGCGTGGAAAGCGAAACAGGTATTATCGGTGGTTCCAGCGCTCTGCCATGTATTCACGGACCTAATTTCAAAACCATCTTCAGCCAAGCGACAGGACTTCCTGTCGAGCTGGAAAACGATGCGAACTGTGCTGCGCTAGGGGAAGTTTGGAAGGGTGCTGCTAAAGAGAATGAAAATGTACTGTTTACAATTATCGGCACAGGAATTGGCGGAGCCATTATTAAAAATCGCCGCATTCATAAAGGAGCCAATCTCCACGGAGGAGAAATAGGCTATATGGTGCTGCAAGTGGTGGAGGAAAATGGAAAGACCAGTTTCCAAACTTGGAGCCAGCTAGCTGCCACAGGCGCACTTGTTAAAAATGTTGCTAAACGAAAAGGCATTGAACCGAAGGAACTGAACGGGAAGCTAATCTTCCAAGATGCTGAAGAAGGGGATGAAATTTGCATAGAGGAAATTGATGCATTTTATCTTCGCCTAGCTCAAGGCATTTATAATATCCAGTATGTGTACGATCCTGAAAAGATTATCATCGGCGGAGCCATCAGCAACAGAGAGGACTTGATTGACCAAATCTACAAAAAAATCGACGTCCTCTTAAATTCCGTTAAGGCTGCAAAGGTAAGACCTATTATTGAGACTTGCCAATTTAAAAACGATGCCAATCTCCTTGGAGCACTGTACCATTATCTGCAATGTCAAGCACCTGAATCAGTAGAAGCATAATAAAAAGAGGGGAACCTAAGCTAGCTTAGGTTCCCCTCTTTTCGCTCTTGTTACTTAAGTCTTTTCACTGAATTTCGATGAATGATTCTTCCATTAATAAGGGTTCTGCCATATTTTTCATTAGGATTATGAAGCTTTTCCATAATTATTTTCACGGCAGTCTTGGACATTTCTTTAATATTCACTTCAACAGTTGTCAGCAACGGCTCCGTTAGAGCAGCATAAATTGAATTATCGAAGCCGACAACCGAGCAGTCACCCGGCACTTGGTAGCCGTTCTTTTGCAGGTTGTTAATGAGATTATAGGCAATCTCATCATTGTTGCACACAAACGCTGTTGGCATATCTTCAGGAAAGCTTATATCAATATATCTGCCTCGCTCATCACGGTCATTAATAATATAATCTTGCCTTAGTTCAATCCGGTGCTCCAACAGCGACTTATAGTAACCTAGAAATCTGTCTTGAATGCTGCTTGTCGCATAAATATTGCCGACATAGGCAACTTTTTCGTGGCCGTTTTCTATAAGATAATTCGTAATTTCAAAACCGCCGAAGAAATTGTCTGTCAGCACAGAATCAATCTCGTTCTGGTCTGTATAAAAGTCTAAAAAGATTACAGGACTGTCAATCTTCTGTATCTCTTTAACATACTCGTTGCCGATTTGTCCCAGAATAATAAAGCCGTCGACCTTTTTCTCACTATAGATGCGCGGCAGTACAAGCTGGTCTTCATCCTCCTGGCCCAAAATATAAAGAATGCCAGAGTAATGATAGCCATCAAGGATTCTTGTCAGCATTTGATAAAATTGCAAATAGAATGATTGTGTCTTCCCTGTGAACCGCTCTGGAATAACAATCCCTAGATTGTAAGAAAGCCCATCCTTGATAGACTTTGCATGTGTGTTGAAACGGTAGCCCATCTCATCTGCCAAAATTTTAATTTTCTCTTTTAATTCTTCACTGACCCCATCTTTATCATTTAGTGCTTTGGAGACAGTCACACTGCTGACACCTAATTTATTGGCGATGTCACGCATCGTAACATTACTTCTCACAAAAATTCCTCCGATATAAAATAGTTCTAAAAGTCATACAGTCATGGAAATACTATACTATAAGGTTCGCATTTTATACATGCAAAAGCAAATCTAATACATGCACACTACATTGCCGCAAAAAAGGCATGCACCTTGTCTCCTAACGTTCTAATATATTCATGGCCATACTCGTAATAGATGAGCATATTTTTTTCTGATTGAATTTTATTATAGGCTGCAAATTGAGTGGAAGGCGGACAAACAGCATCCTCCATACCTACTGCCCATAATACCTCTGATTTCATCCTGTCTGCCAGATGCTGGATGTCTATATAGCCAAGCTTGTGAAAAATCTCTTCCTCACGCTCATGGTTCGGGTCAATGAACTTGAAGTAATAGTGAATTTCTTCATAGGCAGAATTCGTAATATCTAGTTCCCATGCCCTTTTAAAGTCAGAAAGAAATGGGTAGACAGCAGCTGTTTTTTTTATTCGAGGTTCAAGGCTCGAACAGGCAACCGCCAGTGCTCCACCTTGTGATGCACCGTAAGCTCCAACTCTTGTTTCATCAACATTATTCATAGAAAACAAAATTCTGGCTGCCTGAACAGTATCCAGATATACATTGCGATAATACAGTTTAGCAGGATCCTGCTCTTCTATCCCTCTGATGATATGCCCTTTTAAAGTAGTGCCCTTCACTTGCAGATTATCCTCGGAAAGTCCGCCTTGTCCGCGGCAATCCATCGCAAGAATCGTATAGCCTTCTGCTGCATAGCCAATTTTATCAATCCAATCACCGCTGTTTACATGATAGCCATGGAACCAAAGTAATCCAGGACCTTGACCTGTTTGCTCTTTTGGACGGACTAGCTGGCAATGCACTTTCGCACCGTCGATGCCTGTAAAGTATAAATGATAACAGTCTGCTGCTCTGCTTTCGAATGCAGCTGGGATTAACTCATATTCTAAAGAGTGATCATTTAGTTCTTGCAGTCCTGCGTCCCAATAAGCATCGAAGTCCGCCGGCTTTGGGTTTATTCCCTTATATTGATTTAAAGCATGCAAAGGCATATCGAATTTCATCTGGCATTCCTCCATTTGATTTTCATCGGTTTTATGTATGCGCTATCATATTGTTTTACTTAACCGATAACCTAATTATAAAACGATATGAAGTTAACAGTCAATAGACAGCCAATCTCGTAGATTCCAAATAAAAAAAAGTGATTTCTAGGCGAAATCACTTTTTCATGTTAAATTAGAAGCCGTTATTTTCTGCTACTGTTTTGAACCATTGTCCACTTTTTTTAATTGTACGTTCTCCATCCTTTTCAAGGTTTACAGACACAAAGCCATATCTGTTCTTGTAAGCATTTGTCCAAGACCAGTTATCCATGAATGTCCACAGATGATACCCTTTTACATTTGAACCTTCCTCGATTGCTTGATGAACCCATTTAAGATGACCTGAAATAAATTCAATACGGTATTCATCTTGAATGATGCCATTTTCATCGCGGAACTTTTCTTCCCCTTCAACGCCCATCCCATTTTCTGAGATAAAGCATTCAATATTTCCATAGTTATCCTTCAGATTAGTAAGAATATCATATATCCCTTTTTCATAGATTTCCCAACCGCGGTGAGGGTTCATCTTTCTGCCTGGCATCACATAATTATCAAAATAGCGATCTGGCATAAATGGAGCTTCTGGATTAGCAAGATGCTCTTTTGCTTTTACTCTTCTCGGCTGATAATAATTGACACCAAGCAAGTCAACCGTATTATCACGGATGATTTCCAAGTCTCCATCCTCAATTTCAGGCATGAAGCCCTCCTCTTTTAGAATATCAACAAGCTCTTGCGGGAATTCCCCTTTCACGGACGGATCAAGAAACGATCTGTTAAAGAAAGCATCAGCCAGAACCGAAGCCTTTACATCGGCGGGATTTTGGCTGCGCGGATAAGATGGTGTCAAGTTTAGAACAATACCAATTTTTCCATCTTGTCCTTGTTTTTTATATGCTTGAATGGCTTTTGCACTTGCAAGTATTGTGTGATAGCCGACTTGGACAGCCTTTTTAAAGTCCACCTCATTTGGATAGTGGAAGTCATACAGATAGCCGCCTTCTACTGGCACGATCGGTTCATTATGAGTAAACCATTTTTTTACACGGTCACCAAACAGCTCGAAACAAGTACTAGTATAAGTTACATAGGCATCAACGACTTCCCTGTTTGCCCAGCCTCCGATTTTCTGCAGTTCCATCGGCATATCGAAGTGGAACAGCCCGACAAATGGCTCTACTCCATTGTCAATGAATTCATTAATAACATTATTATAGAATTCAATTGCTTTCGGGTTAATTTCTCCTTTGCCCTCAGGGAACAGTCTTGACCAGGAAATAGACATACGGAAAGAATTATGGCCGATTTCCTTCATCAGCTTGATATCTTCCTTATACTTTACATAAAACTGTGAAGTGTCTTTTGGACCAACTCCATCAAAAAACCGTTCTGGCTGCTGTTCGTACCAGTAATCCCATATGTTTTGACCTTTTCCGTCCACATTTGCTGCTCCCTCTGTTTGCGTTGCAGATGCAGCTGAACCCCACCAGAATCCCTCTGGAAAACGATATTTCACTTCATTATTTACAGACATTTACTCTTTCCCCTTTCAAAAAACCTATCTAAAGATGCACTACTTATTTTTATAGGAAAAAGCAGGAATATTGTGCTTTGCTGCTGCTAAAGCCAATACTCTGCTTCCCCCCTTTTTAGTGATTTATATTAAGATGCTTTTTTCATTTCCTCTTCTTCCTTCTTAATATTGACGCGGTCAATAACTTTCAGGAACGGGAACCAAATTGCAAATACAATTGCCATATTGACGAGCTGCATCAATCCTCCTGCAAGGGAGTTAGTAGCCATGATGCCGTTGATAAAGAATGGTACAGTCCATGGTACTGTAACGCCAGTAGGTGGCGGAACAATTCCAGTTGACATCGCAAAATAGGTTACTAATGTAACAATCATTGGTGAAATAATCCAAGGTACAACAATTAATGGGTTCATAACAATTGGTAAACCAAAGATGATCGGTTCATTTACGTTAAAGATACCAGGGCCAAGTCCCAGCTTTGCCACTTGCTTCATCTGCTTGCTCTTCATGAACACAAGGATAGCAAACACAACTGCAAGTGTCATACCTGTTCCACCCATGCCGACTGTATAAATTTCCATGAACGGTTTTGAAATAATATGAGGTATTTCTTGTCCGCTCGTATATGCTGTTAAGTTTTCCACTTGAAGTGTATTCCAAATTGGGTCCATAACAGAGTTGATGATAATTTGGCCATGCAGTCCGAAGAACCATAGAATCTGGATAAAGAATACGGCAATTAGCGTCGGAATGATTCCGCTGCCTAAGCCAACAAGCGGTGCTTGAATTGCTTTATAAATAACATCATGCAAATTCGTATCAAAAGCAGCTGTCACAAGAACATTAACCAATAAGAAGAAAGTTAATGTAAGAACAGCAGGAATTAATGCCGCAAATGATTTTGCCACTGCAGGTGGTACACCAGGAGGCATTTTTATCGTAATATTCTTTTGCACGATAATACGATAAATTTCACCGGCGATAAATGCAGTGATCATTCCAAGGAACATACCCTTCGCTCCGAGGCGATCGACTGGAATAACCCCGGAAATTGCATCACCTGTCTCTGGCTGAACAACGAATGGCGTTAATAATAAGAAAGAAACAAGTGCTATTGCACCACCAAACACAGCCTCCACATTATAGCTTTTTGACAGGTAATACCCGATACCAAACACGACAAACACAGACATGATACCCATTGTTGCCGAGTTAGCTATACCAAACAATGATTGGAATGTCGCAATAGACTCCGCACTCATGAATTTTTTCAAGAATGGCAGGTTTGTCAGCACGACAAAGATAGAACCGAAAATCGTCAATGGAAATGACAGCATAAATGCGTCACGCAGGACTGTCAAATAACGGTTGTTATTTAATTTACCTGCTATAGGCACCAAATATTTGCTTAATTTTTCAAACACAGGATTTTCCCCCTTTTGGTTATGCAGCTAGTTTATAATTTTTTTTCTTTAAATATCTCCAGCAATTCCTTTACAAGCTCCTTCATTGAAAGCGTAGACATTAAATGGTCTTCTGCATGCATTAAAAGAAGCGCAAATTCAACCTTGTTTCCAGATGCCTCTTGCTGAACCAGCTTAAAATGGATTTCATGGGCAACACTTAAATCTGCCTCTGCTTGTACAAGCAGTTCGTCTGCTACTTCCGGCTTACCTGCACGGTACTCACGGAGCGCTTCGATGATTTTACTTCTTGCATTGCCGCTGTGAAGGATAAGCATGAAATTGATTTGTTCTGCCGTTAATGTGTTTACATCAATCTTTTCCATTACTTATCACCCATTAAAGTAAGTGCTTGTTCATACGCTTTTTTGCCGTCTGCCAATCCGTATGCCATCATGTCAATAACATCTACTTTGATTCCATATTGATCTGCTGCTTTTTGAAGTTCGCCCTTCAAGAAGCTCATTTGCGGGCCAATTAAAACTACATCTGCTTCAGCCATGTCTTGTTTTGCTTTATCCTGGCCGACAGCCCAAATTTTCGCTTCCTCTCCGATTGTTTTTGCATGTTCTTCCATCTTCGTAACTAGTAAACTAGTAGACATTCCTGCACTGCAAGCTAGTAATATCTTTTTCATATCGATCATGCTCCTTTACCTTTTATATGATTGTTTTTCACTAAATCGTTTTCAAAAACCGCTTACATTTATTATTATAATCATTTAATACTATTTGTCTATACATTTAAAAAATAAAATGTAATCATTTTCATTATTTGAAAATAGACAAAAAAAAGATGCCAGATGGCACCCTTTATGACTTGTTGATATACACCTGTAAGGAGAAAGTGTTACAGGTCTTTATCATTTCCCTATGAATATTGATTTCCGCTGCAGGGATTCACTCTCACGGGATGATCCTTCTCGCAAACCCTAGGAGTCTCTCTCTTACGCTCCAATCAATCTCCTTTTCTAAAATGGCAATAGGTTTAAGCTTAGCCACCCTTTTTGTCGGCAAATTGAAAGAATCCAAACGGTATCCTTTCTATAAGTCTTATTGCATCTGCTGCAGCCCTTTAATCATTACTCTTAAACTCAATAGGAAATCATCCTTTGACTTTAAATTTTCATTTGGAGACAGGAAATGGTGATATATATAGGGTGCTTCTTCCTTCGATATTTCTGCAATTGCTTGGGAGAATTTCTCTTGAATTGCTTTGAATCCAATTTCTTCAAGCAATCTTTGCTGCTTTTGCTCGTCGAGTACATATGCAGTCACATATGTATTAATATTGTTAACTGCCTGAAAGATCTTATCTTCTTCTAAACCAGCCCTGTGAAATATCGCGAATGTCCTGTCAATCAGCAGCAACCGTTTCCTTGTAACAGGTAATGTATCCATCATAATTTCCGCTCCGTCAGGAACAGAGAGCAATACCCTCCTTAATTCAAGGGAGAATAACTCGACTTCTTCTTCCCAGCTTGCGCATTCTGATGGAATTTCAAATTGACCTGATATGTACTCGGCAAGCAGCTGTAATAACTCCTGTTTGTTCTTTATATACCAGTATAAGGCAGGGGCCTTTATTTTCAGCTTTGCTGCAACATTTCTCATCGTCACATGTGACAGTCCGTTTTCATGAAGCAGCTCAAGTGCTGCATTAGTAATCGTTTCTTTGCTGACATTTTTTCTTGTCATGAAAGTCACCTCTTATCACTTATATTGTATATTATTTGTGGGAATAATTCTTTACTAAGCTATTTAACCATGTTAAACTGCATAATGGTCATTTAACACTGTTAAATAAAGAAAAGAGGGTTATACTTTATGTCTTCTAATCAGACAAAATTAGTTCCTGTTATGATTGCCTTGATGCTAGGTATTTTTGTTGCATCTCTGGACAACACAATAGTAGCAACAAGCATGGGTTCCATTATCGGTGATTTAGGCGGTATGGATAAATATGTTTGGGTTACTTCTGCGTATTTAGTGGCAGAGATGGCAGGTATGCCGATATTTGGTAAACTATCGGATATGTATGGTAGAAAGAAGTTTTTTATATTTGGAATTCTATTATTTTTAGCTGGCTCTATTCTTTGCGGCATGGCAAATACGATGATACAGCTTTGTATTTTCAGGGCGATACAAGGTATTGGCGGAAGCGCCTTAATGCCAATCGCATTCACCATTATCTGGGATGTAGTCCCTCGTGAAGTCCGCGGTAAGATGAGCGGTATTTTCGGTGCTGTCTTCGGTTTATCCAGCATTGCTGGCCCATTATTAGGATCCTTCATTACAGAACAATTCGATTGGCGCTGGATCTTTTTTATCAACATTCCAATCGGAATCATCGCATTAGCATTAATTGTTATTTTTTATAAAGAGTCGAAAACATATACAAAACAAATCATTGATTGGCTAGGCTTTGTATTTTTGCTTGGTTTTTCTATTTCGTTAATGTTCGGACTAGAATTGGGCGGGGAAACTTATCCATGGCAGTCATGGCAGATCATCTCCTTATTTTGCCTATCTGTTGTTTGCTTCATCGTTTTTCTTCTTGTGGAAAAATGGGCAAAAGACCCAATCCTTCCATTTAATTTGTTTAAAGAACGACTTTATACGTCAAGTGTATTGACGGGAATGTTCTACGGCGGTGTATTTATGGTGTCAACTATCTACATCCCCCTGTATATTCAGGGAGTGACCGGCGGGACTGCTACCAATTCAGGATTGCTTCTGCTGCCGATGATGGTGACATCAAGTATTGCAGCAGCACTTGGAGGAGCCTTCGCAAATAAATTCAGTTATAAGTCCATCATGCTTTCTTCCGGAATTATTATGGCAATCGGCACATTCCTGTTAAGCACACTTGATCCTAGCACACCAAGATGGACTATTACGATTTATATGATGGTGATTGGCCTTGGGGTAGGGCCTTCCTTCTCAGTACTAGGAATGGCATCTTTGCAAAAAGCTTTACCACAGCAGAGAGGAATTGCCAGCTCAACAAGCAATTTCCTTCGTTCACTTGGAATGACCTTAGGAATTACAGTGTTTGGAGTAATCCAAAGAAACAGCTTTACAGATAATCTGCCAGCAACGATTCAGGAAGGAACAGGCGGAGCGGATAGCGGAAGCATTCTGTCACCAGAGGCACGGGCTCATATCCCTGCAGATATTCTGAAGCGGATTACTGATGTGCTCGCTGAATCTATCAGTACAACCTTCCTGTGGACGTTTGTTCCACTTTTTCTGTCATTTGTGTTCATATTGTGCATGAGCAATGAGAAAATTACCGATTCAAAATTAAATCAGCAAGGGTAAATATAACAAAAGAACCACTGTTTAGAAACAGTGGTTCTTTTTATTAAATCCGCTTCTCTCTAATAGAAACTCTATGGATGTGAATCATGAAGTAGGCAAGCTCGTCCTTTGTCATTTTCATGGAGTATTCTTTTTCCAGGTAATCGGCAACCTTCATTGTACATTTATATGCCTCTGAATACTGTCTTTTAACTTGGTTATAAAGAGCGTCATTATGCTCATCATTTATTTCTCCGCGAAGCATACGGTATGCAAAATAGCGCAGATGTGTGACAAATCGGCTGTAGTTGACTGATTCCTCGTTAAAATCTATTCCATAATGATACTTAACAATATTCGTCACATCTTTAACGATATTCGTCATTGTTACTGTTTCTTCCAAACCAGTATTGTCTTGTCTTGCATTGAAAATATGAAGGGCTATGGAAGCCACCTCGTCTTCCGGAAGTTCCATACCTGTTCTCTCTTTAATCAACCCAAGAGCTATGCGGGCAACATGGTATTCCGCTTTATAGAACTTCTTCACTTCCCACATTAGAGCATTTTTAATGGGAATATCATTTTTTATTCTCGTTATAGCAAAGTGGATATGATCCGATAAGGACAAATACAAGGAATCATTCAGCTCTGTATGCAATTCCCTCTCTGCAAGTTCAATAATATCTTTTGAAATAGACATGATCTCATAAGGGATTTCATTCAATAGCTCAGAAAGCTTGGCTGCAAAGTTTTCCGAAGGTGAGACAAAAACTTTTTGGACTTTATCCTCATCTATTTCATCTCCGACCTTCTTCTGAAATGCCAGTCCCTTTCCCATCACTACCATCTCAGTAGAATTAAGGTCTTTAGTCAAAGCGACATTATTATTAAACACTTTTAAAATTTTCATTATTATCACTTTTCCTTCGAATTTAATCATAAAAAAACCCGAATCAAATAAACTCATAGATAGACTTCTTTGCTCCATAAGTTTAGTTGATTCAGGTTTTGCCTGCCTAACAGTAACAATCCTTTACTAAACCTATTATAGATGATAACGTTTTCTATTGCAAGAATATTATGCATCAATATTCCTAGAAAAAACTGCTTATTCTCTTCAAAATTATCCCAATTAGTAATTTTTAAAAATGCAAAAAAGGATTTGATAAAGGTATTTAAATCAATGCGTCGAATAGTTACATAAAACATTCATTATTCGAAAAAAATGCAAAGTGAGGGTTTGTTTTGCTTATAAACGACCAACAAAATAAACTTATGTTATTTTTAACAGAGCACCAGTCTACTTTTATCAATGAATGGATTGAATTGTCCGTCATTGAAAACAATGATCCTCATAAGGAAGAAATCAGAAAAAATGCTGTGACCATGTATGGTCTCCTCATAAAGGCATTATCTAGTACTTATTCTGAAGCAGAGCTTCAGGAATTTGCCTATAAGGTTGGCAAAGAACGGCTTGAAGCCGGCATCAATATCGGCGACTTCATTTATAATGTAAATACAGGGAGAAGCATTCTTATTAAGTATTGCTTTCAAGCGAAGCTCCCATCCCAAGAATTAGAGTCTTTCGTAAATAATCTGAACAGCCTTTTTGATACTTTCTGCTATCATTCAGTGAAAAGGTACACCCAACTAAAGAATCGGGAATTGCATACGAAAACAAAATATATTAATGAGAACCATATGGATAAGCTGGCGATACTTGGACAAATTTCTTCCAGCTTTGTTCATGAGTTTAGAAATCCCCTTACAGCAATAATCGGTTTCAATAAAATCTTACGCGATGAGTATCCCGATTTAAAATACTTAGATATTATTCAACATGAACTGAACGAATTGAATTTCAGAATTACTCAATTTCTTCATACTTCCAAAACAGAGATTGTCAAAAAAGGAAAGGAAAACGTTGCTATCGATTTGCTATTTGATAATTTAAAACAGCTTTGCTATGCGAGCACTGTTGATAACAAAATTAACCTGACAATCGATAAAGCGGTGCCTCTCTTCCTTTATACGTACAAAGATGAATTAAAGCAGGTTTTGCTCAACCTGATAATGAATTCAATTGATGCTTTAAAACAAATGCCCACCAAAAGGGAATTAAGGATAAGCACAACGAAAGATGCCAAAGAAGTGATCTTTGTTATTTCTAATAACGGACCAATGATTGAAGAAGAAAACACAAAGACAATCTTTGAACCCTTTTACACAACAAAGGAGCTTGGCACAGGAATCGGTTTATTTGTATGCAAGCAAATTATCGAAAAAATCGGCGGTACCATCTATTGTAAGTCTGACGAAAATTGGACTTCTTTTTTCATTCATCATCCTATTTCAGCTTGGGAATAAAAAAGTGTGCAGGAAATCTGCACACTTTACTGTTTTTTATTTGTAAAATTTCACACGATCTTCTAATGGCTTGAACTCTTTTTCACCTGGTTGTGCAGTTGGTTTTCCGAATGGCATTTGAGCGATAAGCTTCCATGTTGATGGAATATCCCATTCTGCTGCTACAGCCTCGTCAATCAATGGATTGTAGTGCTGCAAGGATGCACCGAATCCAACCTCTTCAAGAGCTGTCCAAATCACTAATTGGTGCATAGCATTTGTTTGGTTTGCCCATACTGGGAAGTTTTCTGCATACAGTTCAAATGCTTTCTGCAATCCTTCCACCGTTTCTTGATCTTCGAAGAACAATACTGTTCCATAACCAGCCTTAAAGCTGTTAAGTTTTTCTTGTGTTGATGCGAAGTTCTCGGCAGGTACAATCTTTTTCAACTCTGCTGCTGTAATATCCCATACTTTATCATGATTGTCATTCAGAAGAACAACAACTCTTGTGCTTTGAGAATTAAAAGAAGATGGAGTATGAAGTACGGATTCATTAATGATTTCTTGAATCTTTTCATCAGATACTACTTGATCTTTGCTGATTGCATAATGTGAACGACGATTTTTAATTGCTTCTAAGAAATTACTCATTTTTATTTCCCTCCAAATTGTTTTTCGTTATCTATAAAAAGTAAATAACTTATTATACTCATTAGTTACATAGTGATATATCTCAATATGACATATCTCTACTTCAAGATAAAATTATTATAGCACTCTAGAAAATAATGTCAACTTTTTCTTCTTATCTACAGAAAAAACCTGAAAAATTTTTCCTTCAGGTTTTTTTATTACTTAAAAGTTTATGTCTGCCAGCAGTTCATATGATCTCACTTTGTCTTCAAAACGATAAACATTCGTTAAAATCATAAATTCATCTGTGTTATAAAGCTCACTTAAGCGCAGGAGCTCTTGTCTAACGGTTTCTTTTGTGCCGACAACCATTCTCCGGCGATTTTCCATAATTACTTTTTTATCTTCCTGAGACAGCACTTTACGATTGACCTGCTCAGGGCTTAAAATTTCAGCATTAGCTTCCCCTTTACCGAGCGCGAGCAGCCATAAGTCTAGGCTTGCTGCCAGCTCCTCCGCTTTGTCAGAAGTGTCAGCACAGATAACAAAAATGCAAATATTAGCTTTTGGCTTACTTGCATGAACAGACGGCTGAAAATGCTTATAATAATATTCCATCGCCCTTCTTCCATTCAATGGTGCAATAAAATGACCAAAGGTGAAAGCAATACCTAACTCTGCGGCTAGTCTAGCACCTCGATGAGACACTCCCAGCATCCACAGTTCAGGCAAACTGTCATGGACAGGATAAGCAGTTACAGTATTCTTTTCATGCTGATTGCCAACAATGTACTTCTGTAAGTCCATTACTTGCCTAGGGAATTCATTTAAGCTTTTCCGAATACCATCTGTTAAGGCAAGCCGCGTTTCTGGAGATCCTCCTGGGGATCTGCCAATCCCCAAATCAATACGATTTGGATACAAAGCTTCCAGCACCTTGAAGTTTTCTGCTACCTTAAAAGGACTGTATTGCGGCAAAAGGACACCGCCTGAACCTACTTTGATGTGCTTTGTTCTAGCAGCTATATGGGAAATCAGTACTTCAGGAGATGTACCTGCAATGCCGTTTGCATTATGGTGTTCCGCCACCCAGAATCTCTCATACCCTAGTTCTTCTGTTATTTGTGCCAGTGCTGCTGTGTTTTTCAACGCAGTATGAGCTGTCGACCCGCTGCTAATCACGGATTGATCCAATACACTTAATCTCAATCTCCCTGCTCCTCCGATCAAGTTTTATTTGTTCCTATTATTATAAACGTATTTGCAGAGATATACTTAGAACGTGCTCATATGAAAAAAACCCTTAAGCATGCTGCTTAAAGGTTTTAAAACTAGTTTAGATTATTTCTTTTCCACAGCATGCCCGCCGAACTCATTGCGGAGTGCAGCTACAACTTTACCTGTAAATGTATCGTTTTCAAGGGAGCGGTAACGCATTAAAAGAGACATTGCGATAACAGGAGTTGCTGCTTGTAAATCAAGCGCCGTTTCGACCGTCCATTTTCCTTCTCCGGATGAATGCATAATCCCTTTAATTTCATCTAATTTTGCATCTTTCGAAAACGCGTTCTCTGTCAATTCCATCAGCCATGAGCGGATGACAGAGCCATTATTCCAAACCTTTGCAACCTTTTCATAATCGTAGTTAAAGTCACTTTTCTCTAGAACTTCAAATCCTTCTCCGATTGCTGCCATCATACCATATTCAATTCCGTTATGGACCATTTTCAAGAAGTGTCCGCTGCCTGCTTCTCCAGCGAAGAAATAGCCATTTTCAACAGCAGTATCACGGAAGATTGGTTCCACTACATCCCATGCCGCTTGATCGCCGCCAATCATATAGCATGCGCCATTACGTGCACCTGCCATTCCTCCAGATGTACCTACATCCATAAAGTGCACTCCGAATTCCTTAAGCTCATTATATCTGCGGATTGATTCTTTGTAATGGGAGTTTCCAGCCTCGATTACAATATCTCCTTTAGCTAATAATGGAGCCATTTCACCTATAACGGAATCTACCACATTATGAGGAACCATAATCCAAAGCACTCTCGGCGTTTCCAATGATTGAACAAGTTCTGTTAAGCTTGTAGTACCATCCGCTCCATATTCCTTCATTTCGGAAACAGCGCTTGGATTTAAATCAAATGCAGAAACTTGATGATTGTGATCCAATAGATTCTTCCCTAAATTTAAACCCATCTTCCCTAAACCAATTAAACCAACTTTCATACTAACCCCTCCTGATTAACTGTGAAAAAAATGTATTTATTTTTCAGACATATACCAATTGGCAATAAAAACTTTATGCATACAATCTGAGACAGCTGATAATACCTATATCATGTTCCATTTCTATTGCCAATATGTGCAGTTTGCGTGTTGTTATGTCATGGAAACTAATTTACTCGCATTGGCCGGCTTGCTGTCTAACCACCATTTAAATCCATTGGCTGCAAGTAGTTTTTCAGACGCTTCTGGTCCATTAGATCCAGCTGGATAGAAGTGCAGCGGCACATCATTTTGTTCAAATGCATCTAATATCGGTTGCACCCATTCCCAAGACAGCTCAACCTCATCCCAATGAGCAAAGAAAGTGGAATCTCCCTTGATTGCATCAAATATCAAGCGTTCATATGCTTCTGGAACATCCTTAGGTACATCTGTAAGATCAATTTCGACTTGGTCTATTTTGCCATTCTCGAATGGGCTCTTGCTATTAAGCCTTAATTTGATATTCTCATTCGGACTGATTTCTATGATCAAAAGATTAGGAACAACCTGATCCTGCTTGTCTTCATATAGATTTTTAAGCGTATCCTTGAACTCGATAACAATACGGGTTGATTTTTCCTTCATTTTTTTCCCTGTTCTAATATAGAATGGGACCCCTTCCCACATCTCATTGTCAATCCATAGTCGTGCTGCTATAAATGTATCCGTATTAGAATTTTCCTTAATATTTGGTTCATCCCGATAGCTCACGGAAGATTGGCCATTCACCTCACCGCTGCTGTATTGTCCTCTGACAATATTTTCTTCGATATTCTGTCCTTGAACCGGACGAAGTGCTTCCATTACTTTTCGCTTTTCCTCACGAATTTGCTCTGGACCAACTTTTTCCGGAGTATGCATAGCAGTCATCATCAGCATTTGCAGTAAATGGTTCTGAACCATATCACGAAGAGCGCCGACATGGTCGTAATAGCCTGCCCTTTCTTCGACTCCTACCATTTCACTTGCAGTAATTTGTACATTTGCAATATGCTGCTTATTCCATAATGCCCGCAAGACTGGATTAGCGAATTCTAATGCTTCGAGATTTTGGACCATTGGTTTCCCTAAATAGTGGTCAATACGATAAATTTCTTCCTCTTGGAATGCTTTGCTTAATCTGTCATTAAGCTCTCTGGCTGAAGGGAGATCATGACCGAACGGCTTTTCGATAATCAGTTTCTTCCATCCAGCCGTATTGCCCAAACCGCTTTCCTTCAGGTTTAAGGCGATGAGATCAAAGAACTCTGGACCAACAGACAGATAGAACATGCGATTTTGCGGTATGTTCAGTTCAGCTTCCCGCTTTTCCACCTTTTCCAACAGCGTTTGATAATCCTCTATTTTTGTTGCATCCAAAATGCTGTAACGGAAGCTTTCAATAAATGCCTCCAATTGTTTATTGTCTGCAGCTTTTCTTCTCGAAAAAGTTTCAATTGATTTTCGCACATGCTCTTGGAAAGTAGCATCTGTGAATTCTTTTCTTCCTAATCCGAAAATGGAGATGGCCTGCGGCATTTTATTGTCTAAATATAAATTATAAAGAGCAGGATATATTTTCCTCTTCGCAAGATCACCTGTCGCACCAAATAACACAAATGTCATTGATTCCATCACTTAAACCTCCATATCTAAAACCATTCAATGGTATATGAGTTACTTTTTATTACCTTAGTTATTTATCATAACAATAATAATCCTGTTAGTTTTTCATGTCAATCACTACAACTTCGCTACGCGAAGTATTTTCCCCCAAAGGTCACTTACACATTCTTGGTAAGATATTGCTTGCATTACCAAGAGCATTAACAAATAATTACCATTAGAAATTAATGGGAGGGTTTTTTATCAAATCTATACTTCTTCTCTATACTTAGTTTTGGTTTAAGTAACTTTTTTAATAATGGTTATTAATAGTAACAATTTCCAACATAAAAAGAACGGCATTTTACCAGCCGCTCTTTACTTTAAATTTATTTACTTCTGTATTTAATTCCTCTGCAAGCAAATGCAAGTCTTTTGAAGAGGAAGCTATCAGTTCTGTTGATGCCAGCTGTTCTTGGCCAGAAGCTGATATTTCTTCCGTATTAGCCGCAAACACCTCTGCTGTATCTGTCATTTGCTGAATTTGCTCTGAAATAAGTTTCGACTTGCCGTTTATTGTATTCATATGAACAGCTGTCTGCTTAAAATTATGAACAATCCCATCATAGGTCGTTTTAATGTTGCTGAATGCTTCTTCTGTTATCTTTAAAGCATCTTTTTGTTCATCAATTAAAGTATGGGTGTTATTAATGTGCGAAACAGCTTTATGTGTTTTTTCTATAGTATCATGGATGATACCTGTTATTTCCTTTGCAGCTCTTGAGGATTCCTCAGCGAGTTTCCTGATTTCCTTCGAAACAACACCAAATCCTCTGCCCGCCTCCCCTGCTCTTGCCGCTTCAATTGCCGCATTTAGCGCAAGTAAGTTTGTCTGTTCCGCAATATTGGTGATAACTGTGACGAAGTTTCCAACCTGTCCAATCATTGTGCTCAATTCATAGATAGAGGAAGTTGCTTTTGCTGACACAGAGATATTCTCATCCATCTTCTTACCTTGCAGTGCAACAGTATCTTGACCTTCGACAATGGACACAATAGATGCTGCTGCCTTATTTGCGCCTGTAGAAGCTTCTTTTGTAATAGATTCCATCAGTCCGACAACCTCCTGTAATGTCGAATTCACTTCACTTATTGTTTGAGCCTGACTATTGTTTCCAACAGCAATTTCTTCGATAGTTGTCACTACTTGATCAATATTTCTCGCATTTTCCTCTGTGTTTTTCGTCAGACTGCTCGAATGGGCAGCAACTGTAGACGAAACATATTTTAATTGAGTTGCCATGGACTTCAGCGAGTTTCTTGTTTCAAGTAAAGCTCTCGCCATTTCTCCAGTTTCATCCTTTGATGCAAGCGTGCGGCCGAATATACTTTCATCTTCAATTAATTCAAGCTCTGAGGTTTTTTTGGCGATTTCTGTCAGTTGAACAATTGGCTTAGAAATCAATTTTCCTAAGAAGTAAGACAAAATGACACCGAGTACGATAGAGACTGCAAGTCCAATGAGTACTTGAGTTGGTGGTAAATGACCCAGCAGCCCGCTTTGTGTTGGCTCTGCAGCAGCTGTTCCCTCTGTTCCGCTTCCTTGGCCGCTGCTCATGAAGAGGGATGCACAAACATTTATAGCAGCCACAAAGATTGAATTGATTAATGATAATAGAATGATTTTCGTTGATATCTTTTTCATCGTAATTTCCCCTAATCTTTTTATTGTCGTTTGTTATGTGGATAACTATATAAGGGAAAACTTAAAATTCCCTTAATATAGTCAAAAGTTCCTGATTAAAAAGGCCTATAATCAACTTTTTTTCTTATAAACGTGTTTTTTTGTTATAGTAAATGAAATGAACTATTTAACAAGCATAAAACAGGAGGATAACATTCGTGATTAGACCTATTCAAGAAAAGGATTTGCCTCATATCTTAACCATCTATAATGATGCAATCCTAAATACAACTGCTGTATATACATATAAGTCAGACACTTTAGAAAACAGACGTTTATGGTATAAACAAAAGATAAAAGACGGTTATCCCGTGTTGGTGTATGAACTAGACAATAAGGCGGTTGGTTTCGCTACTTTCGGTCCATTCCGGGCTTGGCCAGCTTATAAATACTCTATTGAACACTCGGTTTATGTAGACAGCAATTATCGCAGAAAGGGGATTGGCGCAGCACTATTGAAGGAGATTATCTCAATTGCTACTGAAAAGGAATATGCCACGCTGATTGCAGGTATTGATGCAGCGAACGAAAAAAGTATTGCTTTACATGAGCAATTCGGGTTTGTTCATTCAGGTACAATTGCGAAAGCTGGCTTTAAATTTAATCGCTGGCTAGATTTGGCTTTCTTTCAATTACATCTGCCTGGGCCAAAAAATCCAGTCGAAGATTAAGGCATACATAAATACCGGATTAAGAGAGGGTAAAAATTCTAAACGGGGGGTAAGTCCATGTTAATAGGTCATATTGAAGAAATTGTCCGCCATCCTGTCAAATCATTTCGCGGAGAAAGTGTACAGGAAACAAATATGATGGCATATGGTTTATATGGTGACAGAAGCCACACTTTTAGAGATGACACAAGAGAGGACAAGTATTTGACGATAACGCAATTTCCAGAGATGGTCCGTTATGCAGCTAAGTTTACTGGAGAAGAATCGATTCTTGAGTACCCAAAAGTTGAAATTACGACACCTGAAGGAAAATTGGTGGAATGGGGAGACCCAGCGCTTCTGACTGAACTGGAGCAAAAATCAAAGCGTAAGGTTTCATTTTTATCCTATACACCTGAGAATGTTCCTTTAGGAGCAATAGAAGAAGAGCATATTCAGCTTGTGACAGACGCCTCACTTAATCAACTCCAAGAGCAATGGGGAGAATCGGCTGTTGATCAACGCCGTTTTCGGCCAAATCTCGTTCTTTCTTTGAAGGACAAGATTCCTTTCATTGAAGAAAGCTGGTTCGGCAAAAATATAAAAATCGGCCCTGAAGTGGTGCTGCGGTTGAACAGGCATTGTGAGAGATGCATGATTATTACAGTTGACCCTGACAGTTCAGAACGGACACCCTCTCTACTTAAAACAGTTTTCAAAGAAAGAAAAAATAATTTTGGTGTTTATGCTTCTGTCATAAAAACAGGCAAAATTCATGTCGGTGATGAAGTCCATTTGTTTAGTTGAGGACTAAAAACATATTTATAGCTGCATCTACAGAAAGATGCAGTTTTTTTGTGTCTTTCTTTCCAGTCCTGTTCATATCCTTAATTGACTATGTCCTACTAGAATAAGGAGGAAAATGGATGAAAGCAATTGTTTCTAACAAATACGGTCCGCCGGATGGTCTTCACTTATTAGAAATAGAAAAACCTGTCCCAAAGGAAGGCGAAGTACTTGTCAAAATTCAGGCCGCATCTCTCAATTATGGGAATCTTGTTTTATTGAAAGGTAAACCATTTCTGGCCCGCTTCGCCTTCGGCTTGTTTAAGCCAAAATATGCGATACCCGGAGGTGATATTGCAGGAATTGTGGAAGCTGTTGGTACTGGCGTTACACTATTTAAGCCAGGTGATGAAGTATTCGGGGATCTTTCCCAAAGTGGTTGGGGCGGATTTGCAGAATATGCCTCTGTTCCAGTCCAGGCTTTGGTACAAAAGCCGGCAAATATCTCCTTTGAAGAGGCAGCAGCAGTCCCGATGGCAGGAACGACAGCATTACAGGCATTGCGGAATAATGGAGCGGTTAAGCCTGGTCAGAAGGTGTTGATTAACGGGGCATCTGGCGGTGTCGGTACCTTTGCTGTTCAAATAGCTAAAGCATTTGGTGCAGACGTAACAGGTGTATGCAGTACAAGGAATGTAGCAACACTTCAAGAAATCGGAGCAGATCATGTCGTTGACTATAAGAAAGAAGACTTCACACAAGCTTCCGACAAATATGACCTCATCCTTGCAGTAAATGGATATCAGCCTATCTTGTCATACATGCGGGCATTGAAGGACAACGGAAAATATATCATGGTCGGCGGTAAGGGGAAACAAATGAGTGAAGCCATGCTGCTTGGTCCTTGCCTTTCGGTAACAAGCAGCAAAAAACTCAGCAATATGCTGCAGCGGGCCAACAAGGACGATTTGCAATTTCTAAAGGAACTCCTAGAAGAGGAAAAGCTTCATCCGATTATTGACAAACAATTCAAGCTGTGTGAAGTACCTGAAGCTTTTCGATATTTTGAAGAAGGTCACGCACAAGGAAAAGTTGTTATTACAATGACAGAAAACTAGAGAACGCGGCAAAGCGTTCTCCTTTTTTAAAAAAAGATGGAAATGGCGCTATAAATAAGCAGCAATGCCATCACAATATTGAACTGGTTCTTATATTTGGACAAGAACTTTTGAAACATGCTGCCAAACAAACTCCAGCTGAATGTGCTTAAAAATCCTACAAAGGCCAGTAAAACAGCAAACAGTAACAAACTTAACTGTGAATGATAGTATGGAAGAATAAATGTTGCGATGACCGTTATTCCGTACAATATCCCTTTTGGGTTAATAAACTGCAGCAGCATTCCTGCTAAGAAGCTGTTATTCTTGTCTTCCTCCTTTTCATCTTTGCCCCCCTTACTAGAAACGATTTTAAATGCGAGATAAAGCATATAGACCGCACCAAGAATGGTCATAACAAACTCAATCTTTGGCATAAAGCTTTTAAGCATTAAATTGAAATAGCTGCATATTAGCATAATTACAAAAAAGCCAGCACTGACTCCTGCACAAAATCCAATTGTCCTCTTTAGCCCGTATTTGTTGGCGAAAGCCATCGCCATTATATTATTAGGACCTGGTGTAAAACTGGTTATAGTTACGTATAGCAAAAACGACAATAACGGCAAATTGCTTCTCCCCCTTTGTATGTATGTTATAATGTACAAAACAGACAATATAACGATTTACGTTTTATTGTACAGTACGGTCTTTATATTGTACAGATGACAGGAGTGTATTTATGGAAGAAATTCAATTTATATTAGCAAAAAACTTAAAAACAATCAGGGAAAAGAAAAAGTTAAGCCTTGAAAAAACAGCAGAATTGACAGGAGTCAGTAAAACGATGATTGGCCAGATTGAGAGAGGGGAATCTAGTCCTACTCTCAATACAATCTGGAAAATAGCCAATGGCTTAAAAATATCCTTCACCTCCCTTATTCAGCAGCAGCAGCCCGAAGCGAAAGTGGTTAAAAGAAACGAAATTCAAACCCTGTCAGAGGACAACGGCAAATACAATGTCTATCCTTACTTTCCATTTGAAGAAGATAAGCGTTTTGAGATCTATTCAATAGAAATTGATAAGGGCGGATTTTTAAGTGCTGAAGCTCATCAAGAAGGAACAGTTGAGTTTATTACCGTTTTTGATGGAGAGCTGACTGTTCGAGTTAATGACAAAGACTATCCAGTAACTGCTGGTGACTCCATCAAGTTTAAAGCAGATAAACCGCATACTTATCAAAATTCAGGAGATAATCGGACGAGGCTTAGTATGACTATTTATTACCCTGAGTAGGGGGAAACCGCATCCTTATTGGATGCGGTTTTTTTAAAAAAATAAAATCCATGCTTGTCCTCCTACAGATACCCATGTCATTCTTTCATACTTGAATAAAATGATAAGTGAATAAGAAAAAGGAGGAATTCTAATGAGCAAAGTATGGTTTCCAGGTGAAGGAGATAACGATCAAAGCAATAAATCCAAGTCCCGTTCCGGTGACAGCGACAGCCGTTCCGATTCTAATGTTGATTTCGAAAGTGACAATCGATTAAAGTCGAACACAGATGTAGACAATGACAATGATTTAAAAAACATTGACAAAAATACGAATGTCGCCAAAGTTAGCCGTTCTGGCAACGCAAAAATTGATCTTTGTATTGATGTTGAATCTGATTCAAAAGCTCGCGTCCGTTCTCGTTCGAAAGCTAATGCTGATTCTGATCAAGATCAGGACAACGATCAGGACAACAGCCAAGATCAAGACGAAGATTAACACTTGTGAGACGAGAATGGTCAAGCCCATTCTCGTTCTTTCGCAGTAATGGAGGGGTAATCATGTATCCAAACCGCAGGCCAAGGGGCAGGGATAATACGAATTATGAGTTTCGTAATAACGGTCATACAGAGCTTGATGCGAATGCAGCACAGATTGGGGAAAGTGGAAACTCAGATGTAGATGTTTATGTAAACGTAGAAGTTAATACAAACCCGATTGCCTATGCAATGCTATGCTCCTTATTGGCTACAAGACAAATTACAAGACCAGAATTTGATGAAGCGATAAGACATTTAGACAGGCTTATGAAAGAATCAAACAACAGTAATAACAGTACAGGAAGACTGCAAGGTCCTCCGCCGAGAAACCGATAATGAATACAACATAAAAAAAGAATTAACATAACTTAAAAACGTTAATTCTTTTTTTATTTGCTTTTAAAATCCATTTCAGTACTCTCGCCGGTTCCCTTTTTTGACGTTCTCCCAATCTACCTCAATATTTTTTCTGACCTTTTTCAAGAGCTCATAAAGCATCTTTGTTTCATCTTCAGACAATCCAGCAAGTGCCGTTTTGTCCGAATAGTCTCCCTCCCGCTTTAAAAAAGGATATATATTAATTCCTTTTTCTGTTGGAAACAGCTGTTTGTTTTTTTTATTTGTTTCATCCTGCCTTTTTTCTATAAAACCATTGATTTCAAGCTTTTGAATGGCTCTTGCTGCAGTGGTGCGGTCTACTTTTATCATTTCTGCAAGCTTTTCTTGAATGATTCCAGGATTCTCATATATTCGGACAAGGTACAAATATTGGCCTTTAGTCAAATCATATTCTTTAAATTCAATATTGCTGATAGAGTCTAGAGCTCTTGCGATCATGCCAACTTCACGAAGAATTTCCTTCATAAAAAAATATAACCTCCAATAATTGTTGTATTTACAACAATATATTTTTCCTATACACTGTTTAAAGATGATAAATAAATTATGACTTGTTTTTCATTATAAATCCAGAAAGGAATGAACAGTGTTGGAAGCAAAAAAAATTACAACAACAGATGAACTAGAGCAGGCATTAAAAATACGAAGAAAAGTATTTGTCGAGGAGCAAGGTGTCCCGTTAGAAGACGAATACGATGAATTTGATAAGCTTAATGGCAAATGCGACCATATCCTTGTGTATTATAATGGCGAGCCAGTCGGAGCAGGACGGGTTAGATCTGTTGAAGGCTACGGAAAGCTAGAAAGAATTTGTATTTTACAGGAATACCGCAAGTTCGGTCTTGGGAAAGTTATTATCGCAAAACTTGAAGAGATTGCCGCAGAACGGGGAGATTCAAAGGTAAAGTTGCATGGCCAGACTCACGCTGAAGGCTTCTATAAAAAACTCGGCTATGAAACTAATTCAGATGTATTTATGGAGGATGGCATTGCTCACGTGCTGATGACAAAAAAAATCGGAGAAAAGAGCCAATCATAGTTGACTGGCTCTTTATGCTTTAATTTCATACTTAACAGCCTCAATGTCTGTTTTACCATCATGGGCAAAAAAACGGATCTCCTGACTTTTTTTATCTGGGAAAATCCTTGCTGTGAACACTTCTGCTCCGTCGTTCACAAATACCTCAACAGAAGAGACATCAACAAAAATACGGAAAGAAATCTTGTCTGACTCTACTAAACATTTCCGGACAGTTCCATACTGTATGCCTGTCGCTTGACCAGATTCACTTCTGTCAAAAATCACTTTCTTCTCATGAGTGTCATATTTCAGGACTGTTTTCTCTTTGTCACCGGCTCGAACTTCAACACCGAACTGCCCTGCAGAAAAGTTAGAAAACATTAGAGACAATTCATAGACTTCTCCTGCAAATCCTTCGATTCTTGTAGTCTCGTTGTCAATTGTTAATTGAGCTTCTGTTTTTCCCCCTCTAAGAAGTTCCAATTCCTTGACAGGATTTTGCTTGAGGATTCCATTCTTTACTGACAGTTCACGGGGAAGTGTCAAACAATGGGCCCAGCCACTTTTATCAGTCGGATACTCTATTTCAGGCAGACCCATCCATCCTACTAATACTCTCCTGCCATCAGGTGCTTCCATTGTCTGAGGTGCATAAAAATCAAATCCTCTGTCTAGTTCTCGAAAACACCCGTTACGAAGTGTTCGCTCTTGTACATTCAGTTTATTTCCGAGCACATAGCCAGATTGATAAATATTTTGATAGCTGTCTCCAGCTTGCACCAAGCCTTGCGGACAAAATAACAGCACCCCATAATCTGCTAACTCAAAATAATCCGGGCATTCCCACATATATCCGAAATCTTCAAGTCCTATATCTACTTCGCCTTCCAAATTCCACTCTATTAAATCTTGCGAACGATACAACATAATTGCACCTGTCCCGTTTATTCGCTGTGCCCCGATGACAGCAAAAAAATCATGTCCGTCTTTCCAAACTTTCGGGTCACGATAATGGTCCGTATACCCATCAGGAACGGCAGAAATCACTGGTTTTTCAAGTTTTTTTATGTGTCCATCCTTATTCATGACAGCTAGATTCTGATAAGGGTGCCTTCCCCATTCCTCATCCCGAGTGTTGCCGGTATACATAAGGAATAATTGACCTTCATGCTCCATTGCACTGCCAGAGTAAACCCCATGACTGTCAAATTCATCTGTCGGCGCAAGCGCAAGGCCGACATTTTCCCAATGAACGAGATCCTTTGACTTAGTATGATACCAATTCTTTAATCCATGAACAGGGCCAAGAGGGAACCATTGATAAAACAAATGGTATTCCCCGTTATAATAGGAAAATCCGTTTGGATCATTGAGAAGCCCTGTAACAGGCTGAATATGAAAGGTTTGTCTCCAGTTACATTGATTAACTATAGTTTCAAGCCTCTTCCGTTCTGTCTCTGAGGCATCCTCCCATCTTCTGTACCTTTGTTCTCTATTCCAATCCATAAAAAAGATTCACTCCCTAAAAAGCAAAGGAGAAAGACTTATCCTCTCCTTTGTTTATCTATATTTTTATGCAACAACGCCTTCTTTTCTTATAATTGCTTCTTTTTTAGCAGCTCTTTTCGCCAATACGATTGTTACAGTAAACGCTACTGCAAATGCGACTGCCATCCCAATAATATACGGCACAATCTTATCTGGACGAATGGAGATAATACCTGGCAATCCGGCAGCACCTAATGCGACTGCCTTCACTTTAAACAATGTAACAAAGCCAGAACCAACAGCAGAGCCCACTATTGCTCCAATAAATGGATACCTCAATTTAAGGTTTACACCAAACATCGCTGGTTCTGTAATTCCAAGCAATGCGGAAATTCCAGCAGCAGATGCCGTTCCCTTAACTTTCGCATCCTTTGTGATTTTCAATACAGCCAGTGTTGCTGCACCTTGTGCGATATTGGACATTGTTGCAATCGCAAATAAGAAGGAGCCGCCTGTTTTAGCGATATCTGCTAACAATTGTGTCTCGACTGCAATAAAGCTGTGATGCATACCCGTGATGACAATAGGAGCATACAAGAGGCCGAATATTAACCCGCCAATTACTCCTGTCGTGTCATACATCCAGACAATTCCATCAGTCAGAAGATTTCCTGCTGATCTAGTAATCGGACCGACTAAAGTGAATGTTAATAAACCTGTGATAAAAATAGATAAGAGCGGTGTCAATAAATTATCCAGCGCTGAAGGCACAACTCTTCTGAGGTATGTTTCAATCTTCGCCAAAATGAACGATGCTGCAAGTACAGGCAATACAGTCCCTTGATAGGCTACCTTCTCAATTTCTAAGCCGAATATGTTCCAAACAGGCACTTCATTTTTCAACATGGCATCTGCATAATTATAGCCATTCAGCAAATCCGGATGAACCATCAGCATACCTAGAGCCGCTCCAAGATAAGGATTTCCTCCAAAACGCTGCGTAGCAGAAAATCCAATCAGTATTGGCAGAAAGACAAAGGCAGCGTTTGCAAAAGTATTAATAAGTGCAGCTAAATCTGCCATATTTGGAAATGCATCAACCAATGATTTCCCCTCAATAAATAAATCTTGAGCTGTCAAAACATTATTAAGACCCATGAGTAAGCCGCCGGCAACAATTGCTGGGATTATTGGCACAAAGATATCAGACAGCATTTTTACAAACTGCTGGATTGGGTTAAGCTTTTTTGCTCCAGCCTCTTTTACATCTTTAGTCGACATTTCTGAAAGACCTGTCATCCCTGCAAAATGCTTATACACTTCATTTACAGTTCCCGATCCTAAAATAATTTGATATTGACCACCAGTAGAAAAGGTCCCTTTAACCACATCCATATTATCAAGCTTGCCTTGATCAATTGCCGATTCATCATTCAGCACTAAACGAAGCCTTGTTGCACAGTGTGCTGCAGCAGACACATTTTCTTTACCACCGATTGCTGTCAGTATTTCTTCCGCAATTTTTTGATGATTCATCATTTGTTCCTCCCTTTATATCCGAAGTGTTATAGAACCGGTTCCAAAGTTCCTTTTAAAAAAAAGACCATTAAGAGGAACCGGTTCCAAATGTAAGTTAAAAAAAAATCCTAATGAAATCGAAGTTTGAAAATATCGATGGAACCGGTTTCATTAGAATTATAATTCATCATGCTAGATTGTGTCAACGCTTTCTCGTTTTATTATTTCAAAGTTCATTGTTGTCAGTTTTTCTACTGGCCGCTCATGGACAAGTTCTACCATATTTACTGCCGCCTTAATGCCTGCTTCTTTATAGCGAAATTTTGCGGTGGTGATGCTAGGATGTATCGCTTCTGTCACATCATAGCCTCCAAATCCTGTTACAGACAGTGCATCTGGGACAGTTATGCCCAGTTTGTATGCTGCCTTTAGACAACCAAGGGCAATATTATCTGTTGCACAAACTACTATCGTATGTTCTGAATTTTTTAGAATCTCCATGGCCGCAGCTTGGGCAGCAGAAATACTGAATTCTGTCTCATAGTAACTGACATCAATATCATCCCTTAGCTCCAATGCCTTTTTAAAGCCTGTTTTCCGTTTGATGCCGACTGCAATATCCCTCTCTGTCACACCTAAGTAAGCAATTTTACGATGCCCCTTTTCGAGTACATATTGTCCTATCGCCATGCCAGCATGATAATCATCATGAATCACACTATGAATCTCTTCATGTTCCTGGCCGATCAGCAAGACTGGAATATTAATATCAGCTATTGCTTTAAGATGCCTGTCAGTAATCACGGTAGCAAGCAAGATAATGCCCGCCATCTTCTGGTTTGCCAGGCTGTATATACTCTCTATTTCCCGGTTTAAATCTTGGCTCGTATTGGAAATCAACATCTGATAATTCAGTTCCTTCAAGCGCTCATCAATACCAATCAACGTCTGTGAGGATGCATAAGAATCCAACCTCGGTACAATCGTGCCAATGATGTTGGTCTTTTTTGCTTTCAAACTTTGAGCAAATGGGTTTGGCGTATAGCCAGTATCTTGAATCGCCTTTTCAATCTTCTTTTTTGTTGCCTCTCCCACAGAGCCTCCATTTAGGTAGCGGGATACCGTGCTTTTGGCAACACCGGCAATTTTAGCAATATCCGCAATGGTCCGAATCATATATTTAACCTCATATTTTATCTGTATTATTAGGTTTATTATATACTAATGTCTCTATTGAATATAGTGTCTCGCTTGTTCCCGCACAGCTTCTACCTCTTTCCCCTCAGTAATGTGGAAGGTATCTTCTTTCTCTAATCGATATTAATTATCATCTTATCGCGATGCATCCATCAGGAGTTTTTCATTTTAAAAAAGATTTTAATGAAGAGCCAGTAA
>Ga0209463_1000241_pt1 | contig 49522 bp, 55 predicted proteins | sample AgamicMgSfrz_FD_187169 | JGI IMG/M metagenome (GOLD analysis project Ga0209463, IMG submission 187169) | Agave microbial communities from Guanajuato, Mexico - Mg.Sf.rz (SPAdes) (version 2) | ecosystem: Host-associated > Plants > Phyllosphere > Phylloplane/Leaf | place: Guanajuato, Mexico...
AAAAGTCCTTTATTAATTGGTAAGGGTATTGGCGAAAATATGGTAGCGAGTGATGCGATGGCAGTTATCCATCTTACGGATGAGTTCATAGAGTTAGAGGATGGGGAAATGGCTTTTCTTACAAGGAATACTATTTCTCATTATAAAATTACCGGAGAAAAAGTTCAGCGCGAGTCTTTTAAAGCAGAAATAGATCCTAGTGATTTAGAAAAAGGAACTTATCAGCATTATATGTTAAAAGAGACAGATGAACAGCCTGCTGTAATTAGACATTTAATTAATGCGTATGCACCTAATGGTACATTCAATGTTAATGAGGATTTAAAGAAAGACATTCTAGCCTCTGAACGATTATATGTTGTAGCTTGCGGTACAAGTTATCACGCGGGATTAGTAGGTAAAAAGCTTATTGAAAAGTTAGCAAACATTCCTACTGAAGTGCATATTTCTAGCGAGTTTACTCAAGACCCACCAATGTTAGACGAAAACTCATTTGTTATATTCCTTTCACAAAGTGGTGAAACGGCAGATAGCCGCGAAGCGCTACAAATGGTAAAAAAACGCGGCATTAAGACATTAACTATTACTAATGTTAAGGGTTCTACGCTGTCACGCGAAGCAGACCATACGTTATTACTATATGCTGGACCAGAAATTGCAGTTGCTTCTACTAAAGCTTACACTGCTCAAGTTGCAGTTATGAGTATTCTATCTGATGTTTTAAGACAAGAAAAAGCTTTGCCGGAGTTATTTAAATTGCAAGTTGAACTATCAAAGATTGCGCAAGGTATGGAACGTATGGTGGATCAAAAAGAAGTTTTTGCTGAAATTGCTGAAGAGTATTTAAAAGATGCTCGAAGTTGTTTCTTTATTGGACGCACAATGGACTATAATGTTTGTTTAGAAGGAGCATTAAAATTAAAAGAAATTTCTTATATTCAAGCTGAAGGCTTTGCCGGCGGAGAGTTAAAACACGGTACAATTGCTTTAATTGAGGAAAGTACACCAGTGATTGTTCCAATCACCTCTGAGGATGTAAATCTTATGATACGTGGTAATGTTCAAGAAGTGAATGCGCGTGGAGCAAATAGTTGTATTTTAGTTATGGAAGGAATGGAACAAGAAGGCGATCGTTATATTCTTCCTAAGACTCATTCATTACTATCCCCGCTTATTAGTGTTGTTCCAATGCAATTAATTAGTTACTATGCAGCATTACAACGGGGTTGTGACATTGATAAGCCAAGGAACTTAGCCAAAAGTGTTACTGTAATGTAAGAAAAAAAGCGAAGAAGTTTTTCGAAAAGAATAATAAAGACGTTTAAAAAGTAATAAAGTTGTTTAAAAAATAATAAAGTCATTTAAAAATGACGAAAATAAAGTTGTTTAAAAAGTCCTATGATTGAACCCGTAGGACTTTTTAAGTTCACAAAAATATATTGATATTAAATAAAATATATTATTATTCAATATATTTTATTTAATTGTGTTGAATAATAATATATTTCATTAAGATAGCCACTGAAATTTTTGTTTCGAGTCTCAAGTCTCAAGTTCTATTAAATAGCTTGTATTTATATTTTTAGTTTAACCATTGAGGTTTCCAATTATACTATCAAATTTGTGGAATAAAATCATTCGAAGTTTTGACAAATGTATGATTGATTTTATCTGGAAGCTTGAATCTAATTAAAAATGGCCGCTGATCAATTTAAATTTGAGTTACTTTAACAGAACTTAAGGTGGAACGCTTTTAATAATCGAGTGGAAATAGTAAAAGAATCCAGAACAAACATTGTGAGAAATGCCTTCTAAATATTTTTATCTAGTAGCTAGGTGTTTAAAATACAAATTCGTCAAACAGTAATATTTGTTGAAAGATTTAGGAACTAATAAATCAATCATTAATAAATGAGTTTATTAATGATTGATTACTTTTTAATTCTTTGATTGATTTTTGATTGATTCTTTTGATTTGAGTTTTATTAAATATTGATTTTATTTGATTGCAAACTTCTTGATTGATTCTTTGATTTATTTTAAATAACTTTTGATTGATTTTCTGATTGTTCCTTTGGTTTTCTAACTTGACCGCTTTATTATAGGTTTTGAGCTTTTAAAATCTCTTAGTAGTGTTTGTTCCAAAACTTTATAGCATAGTTAACTGTGTGCTTTGATAAGGCAGGAAAAAGAGAATAATTAAGGTTATGAAGATGAAAATCAGGTAAAGGAATGTAAAAAGCAATGTTATTCAATATAATTCAATATATTATATTGAATTTAAATATATTGAATTATAATATAATATATTGAATTATATTATATTATAATATATCTTGATAAAAACTCAGCAAAATACGAAGTTGTTGTACGATAGAAAGCCTTTATAGATAATAAATGCGTTTGTAATTCAATGCAGAATCTTCATAAATTCCTTCTTACATTGCTTTGTACTATCCTATAAAAGGTAGATAATGAATAAATCAAAATAAATCATAGAGATGATTTATTTTTAAATTCAATTTTATAAATCGATTCTTTGATTGATTCTTTTAGTTATGATTGATTTTATTAGATTGAGTGATTCGTTATTGATTTGCTGATTGATTTTATTAGATTTAAAAATGATTTTTATTTATAGGCGGACTCAATGGTTGATTTATTGATTGATTTTTTTGATTGTCACTCAATATAAAAAATGATTTGTTATCTTTCCGATATGCTGATTCAACTAATGATTGATTTATTTAAATGGAAGAAATATAATTCAAAGGAATTTAGTAAGAGGAGTAAAGTGATGAAAATAAAATATTTAATTAAAGACCTTAAATGTAAGGTGATTCAATATGGTAAGCACGAAGATGTTACATCAATTTCATATGACTCAAGAAAAGTTGAAAGCCGCGCTCTTTTTGTTTGTATAAAAGGAGATAAATCAAATGGCCACGACTATATAGAGGACGTAATTAGCAAAGGAGCTGTAGCACTTATTGTTGAAGATGAAATTAGAATTGACAATGACAATGTTACGGTAATTAAAGTTGAAAATGCTCGCAAAGCTTTATCATATATATCAAGTATCTATTATAATAACCCTTCTAATTCATTAGATGTTATAGGTATTACTGGTACTAATGGTAAAACATCAATATCATTTTTAATTTCTGAAATTCTTCAAGCGAATAAGGAGAAGGTAGGGGTCATTGGAACAATTGGAATGCAGGTAAATAACAAACCTTTGGCAATTGAAAAAACTACTCCCACAACTCCTGATTCTTTGGAACTTCAAATGGTTCTTAGAGAAATGGTCAACGTTGGAACCACTAAGTTAGTAATGGAAGTTACCTCAATTGGATTAGATCAACATAGAGTTGATGATTGTAAAATTGACATAGGTGTCTTTACAAACCTCACTGAAGATCATTTAGATTTCCACGGTACAATGGAAAACTACAAAGAGTCAAAAAAACAGTTATTTAAATTATGTAAAGTTGGCATTATAAATACAGATGATTTAGCAGGTTGTGAATTTGTTTCAACAATGCTTAAGAGAAAAGAAAAGGATGCTAGTGTGTCTGTTATAACGTATGCTATTGATAAAAATGCGGATCTTAGAGCAGAGAATGTGGTTCTTACTCCAATGGGTTCACGATTCGACATTACCTATAATAAGAAGACTTACTCAGTAGAAATTAACCTACCTGGTAAATTTAATATTTATAATGCATTAGCTGCCATTGGAGCGACACTTCAACTTGGTGTCTCTATAGACGTGATTATAAATTCGCTAAGAGTAATAAAAGGTGCGAAGGGTAGATTTGAAAGTGTGGTTTCTAATAGAGGCTACACAGCAGTTGTAGATTATGCTCATACACCAGATGCCCTAGAAAATGTTTTAATTACTGCAAAAGAATTTAAACCAAATAGATTAATAACTGTATTTGGTTGTGGTGGGGATCGTGACAAAACTAAAAGGCCTATGATGGGCAAGATTTCAGGAGAGCTTTCAGATTTGACTATAGTTACTTCGGATAACCCTAGAACAGAAAACCCTGCACAGATCTTAAAAGATGTGGAATATGGGATTAAGCAAACAAATGGTAAATACGAAATAATAGAAGATAGAAAAAGGGCAATTGTGAAAGCTTTAGGTTTAGCTGAGAAAAATGACATCGTAATTGTAGCCGGAAAAGGACACGAAATTTACCAGATAATTGGAAGTGAAACTATTCATTTTGATGATATGGAAATAGTTCAGGAGTACCTCAACCTTTAAAAGCAAATGTTATATAGGTACAGAACAAAAAGCTTGAAATATATTGAATTTAAATGAAATATAATATTATATATTGAAATTCAATATATAATATTATATTTGCAACGATGTTTTGTTTTAATTCAGTAAGAAATCGTAGAGCTTTAATTGAAGATATATTAAATAGAAGATTAAGGATAGGAGGAAACGATATTACCTCCTATCCTTTTTATTTTTGTTACTTTATATAAGTTAGTAAAAGGGTTGTTTTTAAAAACGAAAAAGAAGAGAATGAGTATGTTTTATAAACATTTAGTGGCAACGATGAAAAAGGTCAGGAGGCTTAAATGAAAAATCTAGCTAATAAATTAGCAATAATTATCTTATATATAGGTTTATTGTGGACTAAGACGAACTACGTGCAAAACAAAGTGTTTCATTTAGATTTAGAAAATAAAACGCAAAACTTTATATTAGATTTAAATCCTTTAAGTAGTATCTTATTAATGTTGGGTATAGGGATGTTATTTAAAAATTGGGGTATTTTTATATCATATTTTTTAAGTACCTTTGTATTATTTGCAAACGTTTTATACTATCGTGAATTAAATGATTTTATTACTATACCGGTTTTAATGCAAACTAGTAATGCGGGTGATCTCAAGGGTAGCATAGCAAGTATATTTGAATGGTCAGATATATTCTATTGGATAGATGTAGTAGCTATGTTTATTGTTATAGTGTGGTTTAAAAGAAAAAAAGAAGTTGTATGGAAGAGTCAGCAGGCAAGTGTTTTTATATATGCGGCTATATTTGTTTTCTTATTAAATATGGGGTTGGCTGAAAAGGAGAGACCTGATTTATTATCAAGAACATTTGATAGACAAATATTAGTGAAAAACATTGGAATTTATAACTTTCATATTTACGATGCAGTAGTTCAAAGTAAAACAAGTGCTCAACGCGCAATGGCGGATAGTAGTGAAATTACGCCGGTCTATAATTACATCAAGAGTAAAAACAAAGATGTTAATGAAAATTTTACATCTATTGCTAAAGGAAAGAACGTTATTATAGTATCAATGGAAAGTTTGCAAAGTTTTGTTATAGATAAAGATTTAAACGGACAAGTTATAACTCCGTTTCTAAATGAATTTAAAAAGGAAAGTATTTATCTTGATAATTTTTATCATCAAGTGGGGCAAGGGCGAACGTCGGATTCAGAATTTCTATTGGAAAATTCATTATATCCGTTAGATCGTGGCGCAGTATTCTTTACACACGGTCAAAATACTTATTACGCACTTCCTAAAGTGTTAAAAGAAAAAGGTTATTATACTTCAGTGCAGCACGCAAACGATAGTTCATTCTGGAATAGAGACGTCGTGTATCCTAACTTTGGGTACGATAAATTTTACGATAAGGATTCTTATACAATTACTAAGGAAAATTCAATTGGATGGGGCTTAAAAGATAAAGAATTCTTCGCTCAGTCTGTTGAACATATGACAGAAATGCCGCAACCTTTTTATACGAAGTTAATAACACTAACTAATCACTATCCGTTTGTTTTAGAAGATAAAGATAAATATATAGATGCTGGCAATTTCCCGAGCCAAACTTTAAACCGCTATTTCCAGACTGTTCGTTATATGGACGAAGCATTTAAGGATTTTATTCAGGAATTAAAAGACTCAGGAATGTATGATAATTCAATTATTATTGCGTATGGTGATCACTTTGGAATCTCAGAAAATCATAATCGGTCTATGGGAATGTATTTAGGAAAAGAGATAAATGATTTCGAGTCTTTCCAATTACAACGAACTCCAATGTTTATACATATTCCAGGTTATACTAACAATAAAGTAATTAGTAAAGTGTCTGGACAAATTGATATTAGACCTACTATTTTAAATTTACTGGGCATAAAGGATCCTAATCCAATAACGTTCGGGCAAGATTTACTTTCGGAAGAAAGACCAAGCTTTGTAGTCGAGCGCGACGGTTCTTTTTCAACAAGCGATGTAGTTTATAAAAAGGGTGTATGTTATGACAAATACACCGGAGATAAAACCGCAGAAGATGCGTGTAAAGAAGGTATTGAGAAAGCTAAGCTTGAACTAACTTTTTCAAATCAAGTAATCTATGGTGATTTATTAAGATTTTTAACGGACATACCAGGTTATAAAAGTGGAGTGCATAACACTTCTAATAAAAATTAATCTAAATTAAACAAAAAACAGTTCTTATAGAACTGTTTTTTGTTTAATAGAACAAGGGGGAGTCTTGCATACCCTTAACTTATAAGTGTTTAGAAAAAAGGAAGTGGAAAGATGGGAATATTAAATTTGTCCTCTCAACTAAATCAAAACATCTTAGGTATTTGTTTATTAGTTTGGGTTATAGTTGAATACAGAATTATGGTTAAACAGGATAAGCGTCCATCAAAGAAAGACATAAGAGCAATAATACTTTTTTCGATTTTAACGTTAGTCTTTGCTGTTTTATCGATATTTATCTTTGAAAACAAATTAGGAAATATGAAAAGTCATTTTAACCTATTCTTCTGGATAGGCATATTTACTATTTTTATTGGTATCGTTATTAGGCAGTACAGTATGTATATTATGGGAAGTTCATACGTTGCAACACTACAGGTACAAGAAAAGCCTACGCTAATTAAAAAAGGTCCTTTTAAGGTAGTTAGACACCCTTGTTACACTGGCTTTATGATTTCCTTATGGGGGCTAGGAATTTCTCTATTAAATTGGGACTTTTTCATACTGACAGTAATCTTCTCTGCAAGTATTTTTCTAATTCAAATTGGAATAGAGGAAAAAGAGTTAGAAAAATTTTTTGGTGATGAATACGTTAAATATAAAAAGAAAACTAAAAAACTATTGCCTTTCGTTTTATAGGCAATCAAATGTTGTTTTACTTATTAGCATTTGAATAATACAAAAAGGTAGGAGGAGATAGCATAAACTCTATCTCCTCCTACCTTTTATTTATATTCCACACAATAATCTTTACTTGAAACAATTTTTCTCCAATAGTCACAATATCCTTCTTTACTGTTTTTAGGGTCATATAGCACGCAATTTTCACAAGCCTTTGACAAAATAAACACCTATCTTTCCTAACGAGAAACGTTAATAATTCTAGCGATATTTTTATTGAATTGATGAAAGAGCTCAAATTTTAATTCGTTAAGCGTATGTACTAAAAAAGCATCGTCTTGTTGTTTTGGTAAACCTGTTCGTTGCAAAAATGTTCTTGAATGATAGGGTTTTTCAAACTCTTCAATAGTTTTATCCATTAAAGCAAGCTCGTTTGGATAACTTTTAAAAGCTTCTTTAAATTCTTTTAACAAGTTGTCATAACTTATAGGAAAAACATCAAAGAAATTAGGGTGCATTTCATATTTTAGAAATGCAAAGTAATCTAGGAGAAAGAAGACAAATAATGATTTTATTTGATTTGGCTTAAGCTCTTTTAGCTTTTTTTCATATTGAGATTTTGTAGAGAAGGGAAAGTCATCCTCTTTAACAGAATAAACCGCTGAATAAAATAACTCTATAATAGTTGCGGCACTTAAAACCATATAAGAGTATGGATATGGCTTGTCATCACTTTTAATCTGTTTTGCTAATTCAAAAGCTGCAACATCCCATTTTTCTTTTATTTTTTTATTCATTAGTTCACCTCTTAGTAAAAAAACGTATCTGGTTGTTTAGTTATGAAATTGTATTTATTAATGTTCATTTAAGTTTTATTTAGACAAAGTTCAAGGTATTACTTGATAAAATATTTCTTTTCAAATTCTTCAGCAGGTAAAGGCTTTGAAAAGTAGTAACCCTGTATTCCATCTGTTCCTATTGTTTTTAAAATTTTTAACTCATCTTCAGTTTCTACGCCTTCAGCAATTACTTCTAAATCTAGTACGTGCCCTAAATCAATAATTATTTGAACGACCTGTTTCATCTTCGAATCTGAGATAATACCATCTGTAAAGGTCTTATCCATTTTTAAGCGATTAACTGGAAAGTCTTTTAAATAAGATAAGGAAGAATAGCCTGATCCAAAATCGTCGATTGCTAGGCCACAGCCTAAAGATTTAAGTTTATGTAGAACATTTAATACATTTTGCTTTTTCTTCATTGCTACAGTTTCCGTCACTTCTATAGTCAATAATCTAGCCTCAAGACCAAATTTTTTTAGATTCCTCTGAATTGTTCTATATACATCCTGCCTATCAAATTGTTTACCTGATACATTAATGCTTATAGGTACCACTTGAAAACCTTTAGCTTTCCATTCTTTTAACTGGCGGCAAGCTTCTTGAATTACCCAAGTGCCTAAGCTGTGGATCATTCCAGAAACCTCTGCTAACGGAATGAAAATACCAGGAGATATAACACCTTGATCTGGTGAGTACCAACGAATTAATGCTTCCGCTGAAGTTAGTTTTCCTGTGTTTGCATCTATAATAGGTTGGTAATGTAGGCGGAATTCGTTATTTTCTATTGCTTTTCTTAGGCTCCCATTTAGGTGGAACTGTTCGCTTTGTCTTTTAATCATAGTATCGTTAAAAAAGCTATAAAAGTTCTTGCCTCTTTTTTTGGAAAAATACATTGCTGAATCTGCGTACCTAACTAAATCATCTGTATTATTAGTGTCTTCTGGATAAGTAGCGATACCGATTGAAGAGGAAATCAGTATTTCATCTCCCTCAATATCGAAGGTCTTCTTAAATCCTTCTAAAATAATTTTTGCTATTTCTGTTAATTCATTTTTTCGATGGAATTTTTCTATAATAACTGTAAATTCATCTCCGCTCATCCTGTATAGTTGGCAATGGTCAGGTAGAAGGGACTTAATTCTAGATGCTGTACTCTTTAATAGAACATCTCCGGCAAAATGACCTAAACTATCATTTACATCTTTGAAATTATCTATATCGAAAAACAATAAGGCGAATTTTTTATTGTTTTTTTCTGCTAAATGAAAGGTATTAATAATTTCTTTTTGAAATTTTGCTCGGTTAGGTAGGTTAGTAAGTGTGTCAGTATATGCTAATTGGTAAATTCTTTTTTCGTATTGTTTTTTATTACTAATATCTTTAGCAATGCCGTGTATTCCAACTAATTTATTGTGAACAAAAATAGGGAATAAAGATAAAGACACAAAAATAGGGTTTCCTTGTTTTTTAATCATTACAGTATCATATGTTTTTCTAATGCCATTTTTTACTTCTAAGAGACTGACTACAGTTTTAGAAAAATAATCAGGAGTAATGAGTGTACTAAAAGGTCGATCCATAATTTCATTACGAGTAAAACCTGTTGCTTCTAGCATAGCGTCATTAATATCTGTAAAACAGAAATCTAAATCCAAAGAGAAAACAAAATCAGGGTTTTGATCAAACAACGATTTAAAACGCTGTTCGCGTTCAACTATGTTTTCAACATCCTTATTTTGAATATGTATATCTCTCATTAAGATAACAATATATTGGACTTCTTTATTTTTTCCAATGACTGGGTTGAAACTACCTTTAACTACAATGTGTTCCCCTGAACCCCTTATACGAAAGTTGATTGTGTGCTTCTCATTTTTTTCAAAAACTACATTTATAATATGAGAAATTACAGGATGATCATCTTCGTGAATAAATTCAAGAAAAGACCTTTTTTCAAATAGAGAAGGTGCTTGTTCTAAATAGGTTTGATGGGAAGGAGAAGAGAAGAAAATACGAGTAGATGAATCTATAATGGATATCATATCGTTTGTTTCATTAGTAATTGTTTTGTAAATAGGGTGATTTTCTAGTTCTACATCCTCATTCCACACAATATAAAGAGTAAACTCTTGTTCAGCAATTATTATTCGGCTTTTTTCGAAAAATACTGGAATGTGTTTACCTGTTATATGGATTAATGCATCTTCTTCTGAACAAAACAAGTGTTCCAATGGCTGAAGTATAATATCCGCTTCCGTTTTATTTGTTAAATGACAAATATAAGGATTTACAGATACTATAGTTAAATCTTCATTTATTAAGAAGGTGCCTGTATGATAGCGTTTTTCCATAGAAAAATATCCTCCTTTCAAGAAGTTTTTCTGATAATAGTATATTCCGGAAGAAAAATCTAATATTTTGAGATAAAAAAGAGAATTTATTGTTATTGTTCACAAATAAAAGAAGCAGCCCATTAGGGGTCGCTTCTTTTATTTAGCTAATTCAAGCCACTCTTTTTCGTATTTCTTGCGATTTACCTCGTGTTGAGCAAATGTTTCCGCATAGAAAGTTTGTCCATTAGGTCGAGCGTAAAAATAAATTGCTTTGAATTGAGAGCCTTCAGGATGTAAGACTGCATTGAGGGATTCTGCGCTAGGAGAATTGATAGGGCCTAAAGGAATACCAGGAGTAGTGTAGGTATTATAAGGAGACTTAGTATCAATATCCTTGTAGGTCATAAATACTTTATGTTCTCTGTTAGCATATGCAGCTGTAATATCGCTTTCTAATTTCATTCCTTTTGCAAGACGATTATAAAACACTTGAGCAACTTTTGGACGGTCCTCGGAAAACTTAGATTCTTTTTCTACAACTGAGGCTAGAGTGATAAGCTGATCAGCAGTATATCCAGACTTGAGAATTTGCACTTTGTTTTCTACATACCAGTTATTAGTTTCCTCTAACATTTTTTCAATGATTTTATGTGGGAGGGTATTTTTTTGGAAGTCGTATGTATCAGCGTGAAGATATCCTTCTAATTGGACAATTTTTTGAGGATTGTAAGTGGGAAGCCAAGTATACTTTTCTTTTAATTCATTGTAGTATTCTTCATCATTAGCAAGACGTATAAATGCTTCAGCGTCAACAATATTTCTTGAAGATAAGATTTCACTCATTTGTTCTATAGTTGTTCCTTCTGGAATTGTTACATAACGTTCAGCTACTTCTTGAGTTGTTGAATTATCTATTTCATTCAATTCCGCAATTAGAGAATCAAAATTGTTTGTTTCTAATACGAATTTACCGGGTTTAAACGAAACATCAAATTTCTGATTACTCCAAGGGGCCAAATCATAATAAATTTGTTTTAAGCGGATGTAATAATAAAATACATTAGCATCTTCAATTACTCCGTTTGCTTCCAGTAAGTCTGCAACTTGTCTAACAGAAGCGCCTGTAGAGATATCGATACTACCTGATGATACAACTGATTTGTTTTTAAACCAACTAAATCCTCCAGCTGTGACTGCTGCTAGTATGATAATAAAAACTAAAAATTTTATAAAAAAGCGTTTCATTATTAAGGTTTTCCTCCTAAAAAAGGTTTCTTCTAATACTATTCGTCCAGCATTAAAAGAAACCTTAAAAAAGAAAAAACTTATTTAAACCAACGCCACTGATTTTGTTGATTCATACCTACTCCTAATAAAAAGTTTGTAGGGTAGTGTTTATTAGAAGCATATGTATCTATTTTAAAACGAGGATCACCAATAGCAATTTCTTCAACTTCTCCCCAATCATTCATCACAATAAATGACTCGTTATCCCAATGAATGCCTAAAACCTCATAATCTAAGTCTTCTTCAAAACTTACATCTTGATATGTTTCGTGTGGGATATTTTCTGCACAGATAAGTGTTTCAATTCGCTTATCTTCTTTATCCATAATACTTTTTAAATAAGTCACCGAAAAAACTTGCATAGTAATTCCTTTCTTGAAACTTAACGTAATTTTTTAAAATTTAATAAATAAATTCCAAAGTGATTATAAAGTAAGGGTGATTTAAAAAACAACATTCAAAGATGACTAGTTTTTCATAAAAATGTTGGATGTGTTATGAGGTTTCTCTTTTTAAAAGAAGGTGATATAAGTGTTGCTGATATATAAAAATCGACAGGTAAAGGTAGGTGATAAAGTTAGAGTCTACTTTAATTTACACACAAGCTTGTTCTCAATTCTTGCGATAGAAGGGGCACATAAAGGAAAGGTTGTTGCTCACGGAAACGGAATTAAGTTAGTGGATGCCAAATTTATAATTAACAAATCTGGACAACAGAGGGTTAGATTAACTAAGACCAAAAATGTTCACGCTTATGTAGAAGGAACTTACAAGGGTTTAACTACGGAGGTGCTTGCTGAGGAGGCTTACTATAATCCTTATCTAACCGATTTTTTCATTAACTCAAAGTCAAAAGAAGACATATTTAAAGCAAAAGAAGTAATTTTAAAAGATAAGAAAGTTAACTACATTTAATAGAAGAAACTGGTTTCAAATGTAATAACAGAAGAAATATGTAGTATTAGATAATATAATAGCGTTAAATATATTATCGTATATTGAATTTCATTATTATATAATATAATTCAATATATAAAACAAATAAATAAATGTATATGTTTTATATATATTCTCTTATCATTTAAATACATAATTTTATTAAAGATTTCTTTTGATTCGTCAAAGGAAACCTTTTTTTATTTTTTTAAGTTTAAGTTAAAAAAATCGATATAAAGAGGATAGGAGGGATGAAATATGATGTGTGATAACTGTAAGCGTAAATTCAATGACGAGGAAGAAGAATTTTACGAGTGCAACAATTGTGAATACAACATATGTGAAAAGTGTATGAAGAAACAGGGTAAGCGTTGTAAGAAATGTGACGAAGGGCGCTTAAGTCGTTTTTAAGACATTGCTCAAACAGTAGTAGCGAAATTTATCAAAAAAATAGAGATTTAAGTTACTTTTCTCTATTTTTTCTTAAATATAATGTATATTTTTCTGGTAAACTGGCATAAATAATAAAAAGACAGAAATTTTAGAATTTACATTTTGCCATTTTTGGTATAAAATTAATAAAAGGAACAAGGAGGGCTTCTTATGAAAATAACTGGTTTTTCTCGTGTTTTTATACTCCCACACAACAAAGCTGATATTGTTTTAAAAGTAAAATGGGACAAGGAAACAATGGAGAAATTAAAGCTTGTAAATCCTACTGTTCGTGTTAGTGTGAAAAAGAAAGATTGTAGACTAGTTTCTAGTGATGTTCAATTTAGAATATATGATAATGAAAAGCCAACACCGTATTTTGTACACGATGATGATGTATCACAAATATATCAATTCATTAATAGACGAAGAGAAAATTTAATTAAAGATATTAACGAAAGAGTATCATAAAAAAGCTAACGATTTTATTGTTAGCTTTTTTTTATTTCGTTAGCAATAGATGTAACAAGTTTGTTAACTAAATCGCTGTTATCAGCTTCAACCATTACACGAACAAGGTTTTCAGTACCAGATGCTCTTACTAGAACCCTACCGTTTCCTGATAAAGTGATTTCAGCTTCGCTAATTGCGTTTCTAATAGAAGGATGGTTTTCCCAAGCCTTTTTATCTTTAACCTTCACATTTACTAATTGCTGTGGATACTTTTTAAAACCGCTTAATAATTCAGTTACTGTCATTGATGACTCTTTGACTATGCTAGCTAATTGAAGAGCACTTAAGATACCATCTCCAGTAGTGTTTAAATTAAGGAAAATAATATGTCCTGATTGCTCTCCACCTAACGTATATCCTTTGTTTATCATTTCTTCTAGTACATAACGATCTCCGACATTTGTTTGAACAGAATTAACTCCTAGTTCATTTAATGCTTTTTGAAAACCAAAATTACTCATTACTGTAGAAACAACAGTTTGGTTAGTTAGCATTCCTTTACTACGTAGAGCTTTAGCGCATATATAGAGAATTTGATCACCATCAACAACATTACCATTCTCATCTACCGCTATGAGTCGATCTGCATCTCCATCAAATGCTAAGCCTAAATCTGCCTTAACTTCAACTACTTTCTTTTGAAGCTGCTCTGGGTGAGTAGAACCGCAGTCAACGTTAATGTTTACACCATCCGGTGAGGAAGATAAAATATGAACGTTTGCTCCTAAACTTTCAAGAAGAGTTGGTGCTACAGTAGAAGCAGCACCGTTGGCACAATCTACTACAATATTTAATCCTCTTAGATCTGTAGAAATAGAGTTCTTTAAAAACTCCACATAAAAATTTGCAGCATTATTGTATGGAAGAATAGTTCCTAATTCTCCACCTGAATAAGTTGGAACCTCGTTTAAGTTCTCTAAATAATATTCAATTTCTAACTCAACAGTGTCTGATAGTTTATAGCCATCTTGGTTAAAAAATTTAATTCCATTATCTTGATATGGATTGTGACTAGCGGAAATCATTACACCACCATTGGCTAATTGTTTTGTAATATATGCAACTGCCGGTGTAGGAACAATACCTAATTGAATAACATTTACACCCGAACTAGTAAGACCTGAGATTAAAGCTGCCTCTAACATAGGACCTGAAATCCTAGTATCTTTTCCGACTACAAAAGTAGGACGTGAAGTTTGTTCTGACATTTGTTTAGTTAATACATAACCCGCGCTTTTGCCTAATTTAAAAGCTAATTCAGGAGTAAGCTCTACATTAGCTACTCCGCGTACACCATCGGTACCAAAATATTTTCTCATAAAAAACCTCCGATAAACCTAATTCAAAATTGATGTTTTATCTTTTGGAATATATAGTGAATACCCTTGCAGGAAATTTAATAGTTTTTCTTGATCTATTTAACGTTGAAATTGTAAGTATCTTAAAAAATAAATGAAATTTCGCCTATAGATGACAAGGTACTTTTAAAAACTTTTTTAAACTATATTCCATAAACTGAGTGGAAAGTGAGGGATGAAAATGCACTTAGATATGGAGAAAAAATATTATATACTACTCTCAATTTTAATTGGCTGGGCTTCTTACTTTGTGTTTCCTATTGAAAAACCGGCTCTTACATATTTTCTAGGGATTTTTATTGGGGTCATCTCCTTGTTTTATCTTCCTAAAGAACAATATACTCACAATGGCTGGATACAAGCTGGAGTATGGGCATTGGTATTGATTGTATTTCCTGTTTATATTTTTGCGGGATTAGCGGTTGGTATGGGAGCGCATATCGTACTGGATCAACTTAAAAAACTTGTACAAGGAACAAAGTTAGGCTTCTACCAGCAATGGTCTTTTACAATGGGATTAATTTTTGTGAATTTCATAGCTGTTACTGGAGTAGCTGTTGGAAAGTTTATGAACTATTAATGCAAACCGCATATCGTGTGCGGTTTCTTTTTTTAAAGAAGGGTGATTTACAATGGGAATTCAGCAATACTTTGATAATAAACGCATTAAAAAAATGATGAAAACAGCAAATAAAATAGTGTCTAAACATAGTGAATATAGCAACGTTAATGACACGGAGTTTAAAAACTACACGGTACAATTCAAGCAGAGAATTGCTGATGGAGAAGATGAAGAGAAAGTACAAATTGATGCTTTCGCATTAGCAAGAGAAGCAGCGAAGCGAGTTTTGGGATTAGAAGCATACCTTGTCCAATTAATAGGTGGTTTAATCCTTTCAGAAGGCAACGTAGCGGAGATGAAAACAGGGGAAGGTAAAACACTAGTCTCATTATTTGCTATCTATTTTGAGGCTTTAAACGGTTCTAAAGTACATCTAATTACAGCGAATGATTACTTAGCGGAACGCGATAAAAGCGTAATTGGTCCGATTTTAGAACTATTAGGACTTTCGGTTGGTCTAAACGTCTCTGGAATGATGGGAGAAGAAAAGCGTAACATATATAAAAAGGATGTAATTTACGGAACTGCTTCAGAGTTTGGTTTTGATTACTTAAGAGATAATATGGCGAAAAGTAAAGCGGAACAGGTACAATCTGGTTTAGACTTTGTTTTAATAGATGAGGCAGATTCTATTCTAATTGATGAAGCACGTACACCTCTTATTATTTCAGGACAAAAGAAAGAAGATTTAGGTCTTTATAAAAGGGCTAAAATGCTTGTTAGCATTATGCAAGAAGAAGACTATGAATACAATATTGAAAGTAATAGCGTATGGATGACTGAAAATGGTATAGAGAAGGCGCAGAAATTCTGGAAAATTGATGACTTGTATTCCCTTGAAAGCCAAAATTATTTACGTACTACAAACTTAATGTTACGCGCCTATTTTACAATGAAGAAGGATCGTGATTACGTAGTTAACAATGGTGAAGTTGTACTAGTAGACCAAAATACAGGACGTATTATGGATGGTCGCCGCTTTAGTGAAGGTTTGCATCAAGCAATTGAAGCGAAAGAGAATGTTGAAATTAAGGATGAAACAATGACACTTGCTACAGTCACTATCCAAAACTACTTTCGTATGTACAAGAAAATAGCAGGTATGACTGGTACAGCTAAAACAGAAGAAGAGGAACTGCAAAAGATTTACGGACTAGACGTTTTGGTTGTTCCGACACATCGTAAAATTGCCCGTATTGACGATGAAGATGAAATTTATTTAGATAAAGCGGAAAAAGCTCGTGCCATTGTAAAGGAAGTAAAAGAACGGTACCAAAAAGGACAACCGGTACTTGTAGGAACAGCCTCTATTGAAGATAACGAATGGTTAAGCGATCTCTTTACAAAAAACGGCATTCCACACGAAGTGTTAAATGCTAAAAATCACGAAAGAGAAGCTGAAATTATCACTAACGCGGGTCAAAAAGGAGCTGTAACTCTGGCAACGAATATGGCTGGTAGAGGAACGGATATTAAACTAGGTGAAGGTGTAAAAGAACTTGGTGGATTAGCTGTAATTGGAACAGAAAAGCACGAGAGTCGCAGGGTAGATAATCAGCTAAAAGGGCGTTCGGGCCGACAAGGAGATCCTGGGTATAGTAAGTTTATTCTTTCTTTAGAAGATGATTTAATTAAACGTTTCAACGGAGAAAAGATAAAAAATTTAGCTATAAAACTTAACTTTCCGAAAGAAGAATCTATCAAGCATAGTATGATAATGAAAGCTATAAACAGTGCTCAAAAAAGAATGGAAGGTTCTAACTTTGATGTGCGTAAAAGCTTACTTGAATACGATGAAGTAATGGATCTGCAAAGAAAGTTTATTTACCAGGAACGTAATAGCTTATTGGAAATAGAAAACACAGGTGAATTTACTACAAAAATGATTGAGGAATTCATTTGTGAAGAGGTACGGAATCGCTACGATGATGGTGAGCCTGAAGAAATTATGGACTGGATTGTAAATGAATTAATAGGAGCAATTGAAAAGAATGCAATAAACCTTGATACAGTAGAAGACGCAGAAGAGAGTGTTGTGACAGTTGCTCTAAAACGATACAGAAAGAATCGGGAAGCAATTGGTGAGAACATTATTGACCAAATTGAAAAAGCTATATTTATGGACTTATTAGATCAATTTTGGGTAAGGCATCTTGATCAACTAATGCAGTTAAAAGAAGGTATTCATTTACGAGCTTATGCACAAACAAACCCGCTTGTTGAATACCAAAGAGAAGCAGCGGCAATGTTCCAAGAGATATTAACTGAGATGAAACGTTACTATTGTATGCACGTTCTTCATTTTGACATTTCAAATATTGCACAGGGTTAATCTGGTGGGGCTATCCTCAGCAGATTTTCTGCAGTTTAAGGGGGATAAGTATGTTTGAATATAAAAAGTATGTAAAAAATATATTGGAAGATAATAAAGAGCTTATTAAGGAATATGCTACAAAAGCGGGCATTTTGAAAGAAGCGCCGGAAGACATATACACTGACTTAGAAAGTCGTTGTTACCGTGTACTAGCCGAATATGGAAGTTTAATTATTTACGGTACTGATGGGCCATCTCACTACTTAAAAAAGCTTTATGAGCTCTTTAAAGATGATATAAGAGTGCAATTCTGGTTAGGGGACAGTTTAAAGGATGTTCTACCTTTGGGAAGTGAGAACATTTGGTTGAAAAACAATGATTCCCCTAATGGGAATTACAAACCTATCTTTGACTATGGAGACTATCGATTGTTAGAAAAAGCTCACAATGTTAAAGAATTTATCTTAATTGATGATGAGAATGAAAAAGATGAGAGTTTCGGCTTTCTACCAGGTGAGAAAAAAGAAAAAAATTTATGTAAAGCGGTATCCAAATTTATAAAACAAGAGAAAGAAATAGTTGTTATGACTTACGATGAAAAAACGTTACTGTTCTTAAAGGGATTAATGAAAGGTTCACAAGCAAGTAATCGAACTCTTACCTTTGCCTTTCTAGAAGGTTATCAAAATCATCTTATTAAATTATTTAGTAGTGAAATGTATTCTGTTGCTCCAGTAGTAACAGTAGAAGAAGATGCGAACTGGAATGTTTTAAAAAGAAGATGGCACAGCTACCAGAAAGAAATTATTGAGGGAGTTAAGAAAGCTCAACTAAATAAATGAAATAAAAAGGGCTCATTTGATTAATGAGCCTTTTTTATTCAATATATAAACCTCTTGAAATTTTAATTTTTTATAGAAAGTCCAACCTTTTTTTCTAAAGCGGTTACTAACTCTTCGAGCGAATCGCCTATAACCTCAAATTTAACCATTGAACGATACAAATCCTCTGTGGTTGCTTTTCTAGGGATCGCTCTACGGGCAGAAGCTTCGTAAGTTAATTGATAGGCTTCGCCTTTGCCTTTGCAATGAATCGTAATATTCCAACCCGATTCCATTAACTTTTTCAGTCTCTCATCCATTTTATCTACCACCGGTTCTTTTCGATTTAATAATTATAATCTTGTTTTAGAAGGTTTTTAAATGATACATAATGTATTTATAATAACATATTCGTTTAAATGATAGGTTCCTTAGATTAAAGAATAGACTTATTAAATCTCACAATTAAAAGTGGAGGATAACATTTATGTATATTAATGAAAATGAAGTTGCTAAAGCTTACGGTGTAGGTATTGAGATTATCAGAAATTGGATTCAAACAAATTATATTTCCGGTATTAAAAAAGAAGATGGGACTTACCAAGTGGTAGAGAAGGAATTTCAATTTTTAATGGAGATGCAAAAAGTTAGAGAAGAAGTTTTTAAAAACTTCTTAAGTGACAATTATAGTGGGAACATCACAATAGAATAAGGTAAAAACTAAAAAGCCGTCTGTTTTATAGACGGCTTTTTCTATACTAAATAACCACGCTTTTTTGAAACTATTTTATGATAAATCACTGTTAGTGCTAGAAAAACCATAAACATACATACAAGCATTACAAACACAAATGCAATTGTTTGAATGAATGATATGATTGGAAACCAAAATGAAATGCCTTTTGAAATACTGAGTAAGATCAGCAAATATGGTGAAAATACCAGTAATATTGTCGTCCATTCGGTTAAATTACGAGCAAACCATCCAAACCAAGTGAGTGAGGGCTTATCCCTCATACTTTGCAACTGGTCTACCGCTACATTCTCGAATACGGTAAAGTAAAAATACGAAAACACACCTAGTAAAAAAATTGATAGCCCGTTTAAAAAATAAAACGCGAATGTAGATCCTAAAAAGACATCAGAGGTTCTTGTGAACAAAAATATGATTGCAAAAACAACACCGGCAATCCAAAGAAAATATCGCAAAAGAAACGCCTCCTAATCTCATTAATTCACATTTCACGCAAAAATATTGAATTCCTTTTTATAATAAGAAATATTAGTTCATTATTTGAAAAACGATACTGTCAGTTTCTATGTTAAATGAAATTATTTTTAACTTTATATCAGAGTATGGCAGTTGAATAATCTTGTTCTGTTTTGCGTAAAAGCTATAATTTTGTCGATCGGTACTTCTTTGGTCTGCGCTAACCATTAAAGGGTAAATAGTAAAAAAATTATTGTTTAAAAATCCTCCAAAATGATAATCTACCGTATTGTTATAGCCTCCGCTACTATCTTCTAATAAATAAGAAAATATGTAATCACCGGTTCTAAACTCCTTTTGCGTAAAGTCGACTGGGCTTTTATCAATAGATGTTTGTGAAAAACTCCGTATAAATGGATTATTGTTAATGTCGTCTGCCTTGGCTTCTTCTATATTATTATAAGCGGCCATAGCAATAGCAAATGTTAATACAAAGATAGGAACTACGTAGTTTCTCATAAGATGTCACTCCTGGTCTGTGTTATGGAAGTAATAATATTTAATGAATTTGCTTTGTTTTTTAAAGAATATATTTATATTGCCCCTTGTAAAAGGGGGAATGAAAGTGGATGTAAAACAATTGAAAACATTCGCGATTACACACATTCTAGCGAACATCTTTCTTGCGGTAATGTGTGTATCCTTAATCTTAAAAACTAATTTTGAAGTAGAAGAAATGCTACACTGGTTTTGTTTCTTATTCGTGTTTGGATTGTGTGCTACATTTATCACAAGAAGAAGAATACCAGAATATCTTGTAGCGTCTCTAGTTGCATTGCCTATTGCTCTGCCAATTATATATAGTACTATGAATGGTTTGTTTTCTGGAAAAATAATTTTGTTTGATGCATTGGGTTTTCTGTTTATACACTACCGCTTTTTACAATTAGATGAAGTAATAAGTAAGGATGACGAACAGATTAAACATAACGAAGAATAAACAACCACCAAAACTCGATTTTTAGTCGGGTTTTTTATTTTTCAAAAGGGAATAAGGTTTGTTTTAAAAATAAAAAAGACAGATAAAAGAACTTAGACGGGGTGTGTTTATGCAGTTAAGAAAAGAAGTGATAGATCAGGACCAAGCTATTAACTATTTTGTTCGTGAAAAATTAAAAAGCGGGGCTAAACTAACGGATACAGAAGTATGGGCTAAAGAATGGATGGATATATACGCTAAAAACCATAAGAAGGCAGAAAAGGTCTTATACAAAACTTATCATAATATCCCTAAGTATGTTCGTGTATGGGAAGAACGAATGAACTTAAAATCTAACCTTCCACTAACTAAAAAGGCTAAAACCTATGCCCTAGATTATGCTTATAGAGACAAGGCAAGAGAGTTATTAGCAAAAAATAAGTGTAAAACAAAAATTCCTTTTGAAGACTTGAAGCCTATAGAATACAAAATGATTTGTGACTGGTTTGAAAAAGGTATTGAAATGCCTGAATACCTTAAAGGCGTAATGAAATTCAAACTAACATTTAAAGAAAATACAGAAAAGTTAATGGGGAAAAGTATACAAGAAGCAATGGCAAGTTCTCAAAATGTCCTGTTTTTTATGTTTTTTATATTTTTCTTTATGATGCTAATGCTCATTAATTTATAAGGCCTCTGAAAATAGAGGTCTTTAATACGTTAAGAGGGACTAATAACACTATGACAACTAGAAATTATAATAACTACCTCCAGTTAGTGATGAAGGTAAAGAAATATGATTATCATTACTATACATTAGACAATCCAATTATAAGCGACAAAAAGTATGACGAAAATTACGATCAATTGCAGAAGTTAGAGTATCAAAACCCAGAATGGGTATTGCCGGATTCACCAACCCAGCGTGTTGGGGGAGAGAAATTACCCTTCTTTAAGACATATATTCACTCTAGGCCGCTTCTAAGCCAAGATAAAGTTAAATATGATGAAGTGGATGAGATAAAGTCAAAGCTCTTAAATAAAGCTAAGGACAAAGAGTATACAATGGAGTGGAAGTATGATGGGTTGACCATTAGCCTCCACTATGAAAATGGGAAACTTATTTTAGCGGTAACAAGAGGAGATGGAATAGAAGGGGAAATTGTAACAGAACAAATTAAAACTATTAAGAGTATCCCCTTAACTATTGGGTACAAAGGAAAAGTAGAAGTTCAAGGAGAGGCGTATTTAACAATTGATGGATTTGAGCGATACAACGAGCGGCAAATTGAGCTTTTAAATAAAGAGGTAAACCTACTTGGGGAAAAGGCTAATCTAAAAAGGCTTCAAGAAAAATACAAAACTATAGCCAATACTCGAAACGGTGCTGCTGGCTCTATTAGGCAATTGGATCCTAAAGAAACCGCTAAGAGGCCATTAGATGCCTATTTCTACAATGTCCGTTTCATTGAAGATAATAGTATATGTAAACAAACAGAGGCTAGAGAATTTTTAGCCACAAACGGATTTAAAGTAACTAAGGATTTCTTTGTGGTTAAAAGCTATGAGGAGATTTTAGAAAAGTTACAGTACTTTGAAGAACAGAGACCTAAATTAAATTTTGATGTAGACGGTGTAATTATAGCTTGTAATAGTTATTCAATAAGAAAACGTATGGGGTATACTTCTAAATTCCCTAGATATTCAATTGCTTATAAGTTTGAAGCAGTTGAGGACATTACTCCTTTAATTAATGTTACTTGGCCTGTAGGTAGGACTGGTCGATGTACTCCTTTAGGTTGGATTGAACCGGTTGAAATAGGAGGAACAAGAATTTCAAAAGCGACGTTAAATAACCTTGCTTATATCCTTGCTAATAACATTACTTTAAACGGTAGCTTATATGTAAGGCGAGCTGGAGATGTCATTCCTAACATTCGTGGAGGGGTTGAAGGTGCGGAAGGAACATCTATTGTTCCTCCTACACATTGCGCTTCGTGTGGCTCGGAATTAATAACAGAGTGGCCGTTTCTAATTTGTAAAAATCACACTCAATGTCCTGCACAGCAAATTCAAAAATGGATCTACTATGGTTCAAGAGAAGCGATGAATATTACCGGTTTCTCTAAAATGACAGCGGAGAGACTAAATGATGCTGGGTTGCTAAACTCTTTACCTGATCTTTATAAATTGCAAAAAGAAGACTTAATAGCACTTGAAGGTTTTGGAGAAAAGAGTGCTCAAAATCTTTTAGATGCTATTGAAAAGACAAAGGAATGTGAATGGTATCGTTTCCTAATGGCTTTAGGAATAAACACAGCAGGAGCAGGGACAGCAAAGAGAATTGCAAAAACTTATTGCTCTTGGGGTGAATTTAAAGAAGCTACGTATGAGGGACTACTAAGTGTTGAAGATATTGGTCCTAAAACTGCTAAAGTAATTTATGAGTGGATTCGGAACCCTTTAAATCAAGCTTTAGTGGAAGAATTACTAAGTTTAGGAGTAAACCCTATTCACAAGGATTCGGAAACTAGAGGAAGTGGATTAGAAGGTAAGAAGTTTGTTATTACGGGAAAGTTAGAGCAGGGATCCAGAGAATATTATAAAAAATTAATTGAAGATAATGGCGGAAAAGTATCTGGAAGTGTTTCTAAAAGTACTGATTATTTACTTGCAGGTGAAGATGCGGGTTCTAAACTAAAAGCTGCACAAGTATTAGAGGTAACAATTTTAACTGAAGAACAGTTTCTATTGATGATTTAGTTAAACAAGTAAAAAGCCGGAATATACAACAATGTATATTCTGGCTTTTTACATAGAAAGTGCAAATTAAGAGATGAGTATATGTTAAAATGTTACATATAAGGAAAGGGTTAAAATTATGTTGGGGTTGATGATGTGTCTTTTGTTAATTGGTCAGTTGAAGATGTTTATCTGTTAATATATAGTCTTTTTCTTATTGGAAATTATATTAGCACTTTAAAAGAATATAAGAAAACCAAATTGTTGTTAAATGAAATGAAAGAAGATGAACTGCAATTTGAAATAGATTCGATACCTAAATGGAAACTCTTTTCTTTGAGAATTGTGGGTGCAATTATTTTTAAATGGCTCTTTTTTATATTAGCTTACCTGTTAACAGGAAACATTACGTTATTAATAATTTCAATAATTCTTGTTGTTTTAAGAATATATATTATGTACCATAGCCTTTCTGAATTACGAAAAACAAAGATAGATTTGTATGTATTGATTGGTGAGACTCTATATACAATGGTATTTTCATTGTACTATTTCGGTTTCGTTCTTTAAAAATTTATGTAAAAAAAGACCTTGTTTTAATCAAGGTCTGATCTATTTATATAATTTGAATGCAACAAAAATAACAAGGTGCTAGTATGTGTTAACTCTTATTAGAATTCTTTTGCTTCTTTCTCTGCTGCTTCGCGACTCATATATACTTCTACACCAGGTGCTTCAGTAGAAATAAGCTCTTCATTCTTTTGAGTTTCGTCAATTATACAGTATCGTTTTGTAGGTATTTCCTTAGGATACGAATCTTCTAGTAGTTCTTCGGAGATAAGATCAATACTCTTATAAAGATCGTTAAAGAATCTATATCTAATTTGTACAATTTTTTTCATATCATAAAACCTTCCTTTGACTCATAGTTAAATGCATTTCTTTACATTTTAATACGTTTATTTGTTAAGGAATGCTAGATACTCTTTTAATGTATTCTCACACCATTTAACTGCATTTTCAAAGTTATCACGAATATAACTACTTTTTATATTGTTAAAAGAAGCTTGGTAAATGTTTCTACCTTCTGCGTTATCTATCTCTTTAACTAAGGCTTTTATATTTTCATTCCCTTCAAAATATACCACAGAAAATCTATCTTTTCCTTCTGTTACTTTCTCTACTCTAATGTCTTCAGATACTGGTTCTACTACAAAAGCTGGATCTATCATTTTTGTTTCCTCCTTAGTAATTTTATATAGTGTAATACGGAAAGTTTTAAATTGAAAAAATAAGTAAAATACTTGCGGTTAAAGGTGTTGTAAAATTTCAGTTCACTTTTCTTGAAAAAAGGCACTGATATCTTTATGAATGAGTCAGTCCAACTTCCACTGGGGGTGAAAGAGTGAAACTTGAAATTGAACAAATGTATCAAAAGTCACTTAAATTAAAAGCTGAAGAAAAGGTAGATTCTCTTAAAAATTTATTGGTTATTTGTGAAGATACAGGGGAACATTCTTATGGTTACATAATTAGATTTGAACTTTTTAGAGAATATAAAGTAACTGGGAAACTATACAATGCAATAAAGATTTATATGGCTAATGTTCAGGTGTTTCTAGAACATAGATATTCTATAAAGCCGTTGCTAGATAATTTTTCTTGGGTTGCTACATATATAGACTCAGTGAGAAATATACAACAAAAAGAAATAAATGATTTCTTTAACAATATGAAAAATGTCTATGAAATAAGCGGATTTTCTTTAAGGAGTTTTTATCAAGAATATTATAATTATTTAATGCGTATAGGTAAGTGGGAAGAGGGGTTTGCTACTTACTCACGCTGGATGGTAGAAGGTAGAGATGAAGCTTCTCAAAGTATTGGGAAAGAGGAGTCTGATCGAGCATTTTACTATTTTAATGTTGGTGACTATGATAACGGTAAATATGTATTTGAATCAGTTAAGAAGGGCTTTGAATGCCCTACTGGTACTAGAACTTATGCTTACCCTAGAGCTGTTAGGTATTATTTTGAGTTGAAAGACTGGGAAATGACTAGTTATTTAATGCAAAGAGGTTATGACTTTGCTAAGTATAAACAGGAAGCAACAGAAGAAGTAGCTGAAATAATGAAATCGCTAACTATACTAAATCCAAAAATAGCGCTAAAAGTTTGGGAAAAGCACCGTTACGAAGTGAATAGAAGCGAAAACGAAAGAGCTAAATTTTCTTTTGGGGTATCTTCTTATTTGTTGGAAAAGAGTCTAGGAACTCATTTGGTGGGTTCTAAAAAGCTTCATAAAATAAATGAAAGTGTTAAAGAAATGTATGATATCCAAAAGTTTATGGATGAAAGAAACGGAACAGATGCTTATCACGATGAGTTAGCATATTGGGGAGAAGTATGGGATAACTTCAATAAACGTTCTAAGAAGTTAAAACAACAGAAGAAGAGTTCATAATTAAATAGTTAACTTAAGGTCGGAATGCATTAATAAGTCCATTCCGACTTTTTTATTTTCGATAAAGGGTTTATTCGAAAAAAAAGAGAGTATATTAGGACTAAGTAATAGGAGGAAACAATAATGGCTACTTTTGATAAATTATCTGCATTAATCGTTGAACGTTTAGGGGTGGAAGCGGCTGACGTTACTATGGAGGCTAGCTTTAAAGAAGATTTAGGAGCAGACTCTTTAGATGTTGTTGAATTCATTATGGAATTAGAAGAAGCGTTTGACGTTGAGATTCCAGACGAAGAAGCTGAAAAGCTTACTACAGTTGGAGACGTTATTAAATTCTTAGAAGAAAATAAATAATAAAAAACCATTAGCGTTGTGCTAATGGTTTTTTTATCTAGATAGCAGAGGAAGAGGTCTGTAAAAGACTGTTAACATTTACGTATTCATCAACAAATGTTCCGATGTATTCATAGTTGTTGCTTTTACAATAATTTTTTCCTAGTTCTTCTGCAATGCTAAATTCCAGTTTATCGCGTAGTTTAGCTTTTACTACTCCATAACTAGTTCTGTAATATGTATAAAAATATGCTTTTTCTTTCAAAGATGTTACCTCCGTTAATAAATAGTATTGTATCAAATTTTATTATTTTTTACCTTATTTTTTTATTAGGTAAAAAAAATAAAGTGTATTGATAATTTCTTATTATTAGGTTGATAGATGAGTTTGAGTACGGATTTATTTTTAAATAAAAAAAGAGCAGGGTATTTGACCCGCTCTTAGGCATTATTAGTTTCTATATGAATTAAAGGCAAATTAATCTTATTCAGTTTAAAGTTATTCACTGCGTTTTCAATATCGCTATGCTTATCAATTTCTAAAATAGTGACACTCCCGCTAATTTCCATTCTTTTGTTATCGTGATTATTAAAACAAATAGTGCCGTGTTCATTATGATGAATGTCTCCATAATGATGATATAGAAAGATAGCTGCACACGTATAATGAATAACTAAATACTGAGGTAGTTCATTTGCTTTGTTAATACGATTGTTGAAGGTTTTTGCAAACATTTAAACACCTCACTTAAAGCTGTTTAAAATCTATTTTAATTTTCTTTGCGTTGTATCGTAGTGATCTAAAAAGAATTGTCGGAAATCTTGGCGGCTTGCTACAAAGTATAGGCCATTCTTAGTTGCAATTCGAATTGCTCCAGTTTCTTCACTTACAACGAAAACAATTGTATCAAAGTTTTCTGCTGTTTCAATTGCAACCATATGTCTTGTTCCTAATGTGCCAAAATTATCTCTTCTTCTAGCTGATAAAGGAAGCTTACAACCTGCATAGTGGATGCGTCCTTTTTGAATTAATATTGCTCCATCGTGTAAGGGGGTATTTGGGTGGAAGATTGTCCCTATAAGAGAGGAGGAAATTTTAGCGTCAAGGAAAGTTAAGTTCTCTGAAGCAGTAGAGATATCTCCGTTTTCATCCATAATAATGAGAGCTCCGTGCTTCTTTTTTGCTAATTCAAATAGAGAATCCTCAAGAACCTTTAAAGTAGCGTTAGAGGGGCGTTTGGGGCCTGAGAAACCACCTAGCTTTTTAAGGAACATTCTCAATTCAGGAGAAAAGATAAGGATTGTTCCGAAAGCAAGAGTTTGCGTACCTAGGTTTAAAAGAAATGAGGTTCTTTCAAATCCTAAGTGTTCTGCAATATAGGATAAAATATAAATAACGACAATTCCTAGTACCATTTTAACTGCTTCAGTTTTTCTAATGAATCGATACAAAGTGAAAATAATTGATATAATAAATACATAATCTAATATGTTATGCCATAACAAATTGACTCCTCCTTGGCTAGATTGCGCAGTTTTTCTTCTAGTTATTTATCTTTAGAAAAGAAAAAACCTTACAGAAATAGATAAAAAAGAGATACGAGAATTGTAACCCATTTGATATTAGAGTCTAGAGTCACAAGTAGAATATATCCCGTAGGATAAACACAATAGTTCAGCGGCATTATAATATAAAAAAGCGGTAGGATTTAAATATCCTCCGCTTTTATTTTTTACTAAATTACTTACTGAAACTATTTAGAAAAAAATAGTTTAGTAATAATTGTTTTAATCGTTGCTTTTAAATGTTTTTTGAATATCAGAGGGATGCTATTTATTATGCATATTCCATTGAATATTTACCTTGTCTTATCCCTGGACTGGAGTACTAAACCCTTTAACTTTTACTTTGTCTGGCAACCAAAATAATTTTTATTGAATTAACTTTCTTGTAATAGTTGGTTATTTATTTATAAGTGAGGTTTAAAGGGAGGGGTTATTTTGTGGAATGAGGTGTTAGATTATTTCTATGTTGAGCAAGAGTCTGAATATATTACTTGCTTCCGTCTAAAAGAAAATTACGCATCAACAATTAAAGAGAACTACCGTTTCCTCTTAATAGAACACACAAACGAATTTAGTGTATATAATTCCTTTTCTGAAAAGAATTCTTCGCTAGTCATTAGCAAAAACAGTTTCAGTAATAAAGAAGAAGCGAAATTGTATATAAGATACGAAGCTGGAGAAATCATTAGAAAAAACCTTATTTATTTTATATTTGGTAAGTAGAGAGTTAAAAAATTGGCTTCGCGGTTCTTGTTAACATCTAGTTATCGCTTTGTATATTGTCCATTAAAATAAGTATCCTTTTAAGAATTAGGCTCTGAATACTCCTCTTTTGAAAGGACGATAATATAAAATGCTATTGAACATCTTGTTCAACATTTTAGGAGGATTACATATGAATGCTAAGTTACAACAAGAGAAAGAAACCTTTCATAAAAAAGGCGTTAAAGTGGTTCAGATTAAAGTAGACTCCCTGTTACTTTTAGATGAACAGGGGTTTGTAACAGGTATTAAGCTACCTGATGAAGCGGAATTTTTAGGGAAAAAGTTTGAACAACAATAATTTTCAAAAGCAGAGGTTCCTAACCCTCTGCTTTTTCTGTTTGCTCTCCTTCAATAAATAACTACAGGCTCCTCAAGCTCTATTTCGGTCCCTGCTTTTAGTGGCAAAAAGTTGACAAAATAAGTTTTGTTACTATAACGAGACTAGAAAAAAGAGGGGGGAGGATGGTGAAAAACCACTTATTTTCAATAGGTATAGGAATATCGCTATTAATTTCTGCGGTAATTACTAATTTAATATTAAGTTTATTTGATAAAGGATTAACAGGCGTAATGAGTTCCTTGATGTATGGAGATTTTACGCCTTTAATAATTTTTATTAGTGTTACAATCGGGTTAGCGGTTGTCTTGGGAATATTAGTGTCAATTGGGGCCAAGAAGCTAGGAATCGGTTTTAAAAAAAGCAAAAAGCTAGGTACTTCAAAGTTAGCTTCAGTTAAAGATTTAAAAGATATAACGGGAGATGACGGTGTTATTCTTGGTAAAAAGATAAGATTATCAGCAAATCACAGTTTTTCTCATATTTTATTAACTGGAGTTACCGGTAGTGGTAAATCTACAAGCTTCTTTATACCAAATTTAGTTTCAAATCCTGGTTCATCTTTTGTGGTGACAGATCCTAAGGGCGAGTTATTCCAAAAAACTGCAATGACCAACTTAGCACAAGGAAAGAGAGTTCTTGTATTTAGTCCATTTAAAAATGAGACTTTAAAATATAATCCGTTAGCTTTATGTAGAAATGAGACGGAAATTAGAGAGTTAGCACAGAATCTATTAGTAAATGGGAATGCAGCGGTAGAAGCTTCCACAGGACAAAAATCTGGTGGGTCAGAGTGGATTTCAATGTCTACACCTTTACTATCTGCGTTCTTAATATACGTTAAGATGCTTGAAGTTCCTAAAAATACAATTAGTTACGCTTTAAATCTAATAATTGAAAATGACTTAGATACATTAAAGTTTCTGATGGAAGACTCTCATCCGGTTGCTGAAAAACAATTTAATATTTTCTTGCAATCTGCTGGTAGTGAACAAACTGCTTCCTCAATAAAAACTGTACTAGCTACAAACCTTCAAATGTTCGTAGACCCACTAATTGAAAATTTAACTTCAGAAAATGAAATAAATCCTGAAATGCTACGTGATAAGCCAACTGCTTTATATGTTGTGGTACCGGAGCATCGAAGTGACTTTATGAGTCCTTTAATGGCACCTTTCTATTCGCAATTGATTGGTAGACTAATAGAGATAGAAGGCGTTCCAGTGCAATTCTACTTGGACGAGTTTAGTAATTTAGGAGTTATTAATAACATAGATAAGTATTTGGCTACAATTAGATCCAGGAAAATGTCAATCTCAATTGGAATTCAAAGTATTAACCAACTTAAACAAAGGTATGGGCAAGAAACGAGCGGCACTATTCTTGATAACTTAAAAACAAAACTAATTTTGCCAGGTTCAGCTTACGAAACATCTGAGTACTATTCGAAGCTTATTGGAAGTGAAGAAATTAGCACTTTTGGTAGTAGTGATTCGTCAGGTGGAAAAAGCTTTTCAGAAAGTAAGACTAGACGAGAGTTGTACTCTCCAGATGAAATTAGAAGACTACCTGATGGTAAAGTCTTAATTGTAACTGATAATAAAAATCCCTTTCTAGATGATCAAAACCGCTACTATGAAAATCAAATGTATTTGAATTTAACTAAAAAAGAAGCGGATATTGATCAGTATGTGAAATGGTATCGTTCTAGGCTTGATGCAAATAAAAACAGACTTTAATAGTCTGTTTTTTTAGCGAGCAAGAGCAGGTGGATTGATAATATTTTTCTTAGCAACCTCTTGTTTTTTAGGTTGTGTTTCTACTTTAGTAACCTCTTGTTTTGTTGCTTGATTTGCTTCTTGTTTGACCGCTTGTGTTGTTTCTGGTTTTGCTCCTTGATCGACTCCAAGTTGTTTGTCGATTGACGAAATTTTTGATTTGTCAGAAGCAATACTGTCATCATACATAGTAGTTACCTTGCTCCAAGCATCCTTTATGGATGTGTCAAATACTTTTTTACCAACCTTTTTTGCAGCCATACCTACTGCTACAGTAGCGAACTTTGTAGCGTAATCAACTGCTCTTCTTCTATCCAAGGGTTGTTTGGTCATTTCGTAATCAACTTTAGTCTGGATCACTTGGTATGTTTTCTTACGGTTTTTAAACTCTTTCATTGTAAATTTCATTGCTGGTTTTAATGTTAAGTTATTCGCTGTTCTTAAAACAGCACGTACTTCTTGGTTCTTCTCTAGATATTTTTTCTTTTTATTGAGTCTTGACTTAGTATATTTTTCTTTAGCTGCGCTAAAAATTTTCTTACTCAGTGATACTTTCTTCTTTGATGCTCGATGTGTAGCCCTAGCACCTTTATTAACACTTTGATTCTTGCTTGCTTTCTGTTGCAATTCTTTTTTTAGACTTATATTTTGATTTTGAACTTGTTCTAAAGCGCTGCTTAATCTTCCTTTTATAACCTTTAATTTATCCAACTCATTTTGTGTGGACTCTTTTAAAGATTTTTCATTTTTTAGGTCCTCATTAAGCTTTTCGACTTTAGAGCTTAACTCTTTTTTATCAAGTTCTATTTCATTTTTAGATTCATAAGCCTGGTATAAAAGAGTTCCTAGTGTTTCTACCTTTTCTTTTTCGCTAAGACCTTTAACTTTTTCAGCTACACCGCTTAAAAAATTTTTCATTTCGTTTTCTTTTTGGGAATTTTGTTTGCTCATATGCGTCACCTCCTGTAATTATGCAATTATCATAAATAGTAATTGGGAATATTCAAGAAAAAAACAAAAAACCTACTAGTAAAATCAACTAGTAGGTTCTAATGTTTGAGGGTTGATACCGTTTTTTATAAGAACTTTATCCACAACGTAATTATAGGCGTGATTTAGTGTGGGGAAAGTCTCGTACTCACTATATGGTTCATAATCAATATCTGTTATTTGATAATATAAGTGAAGGTCTAAAATAACACTTCCGAATTTCTCTAAGTCTTCTTTGCTTTCTCCGCAAAATTCTCTTGTGTCTGCTTCCCAATCTATTGAGAGTGGGTTTTCTATTGTAAAGTATTCATCTAATAGAACAGCAAACATTGCTTGTACATCAGATAAGATGGCTAAGCCGGCTTCTTGGCTCATAGGTTTTAAACCTCCCTTCAAAGCTTAATTGTAGAATTGATAATAAATAAGAAATTGAGAAAATCCATAAAAACTACATTTTTCTTTTGAAGGTTGAAAAATATGTACTTGAAGATTTAAAGAAGAGGGTTAATCAATGTTTGTATTTGCTTCTTTGTTGTATATTAATTCTCCATTTATCCATACATACTGAGGCTTTGCCATAAAATTAAATAGATGATGGTTCCATAGCACAACATCAGCGTCTTTGCCTTCCTCTATAGAACCGACATTTTTATCTACTCCTAGGTTTTTAGCAGGGAATAGAGTGATACCTTTTAATGCAAGATCTTCGCTTAGTCCTTCTCTAACCGCTAAAGCGGCAGCTACATTAAGATATTGGACAGGGATGTAAGGATGGTCTGTTGTAATAGAGACTTCAATGCCACAATTACTTAGAACTGAGTACGCATCCCACGATTTATTTTTCAATTCAATCTTTGATTTTCTAGTTAATGTTGGTCCAACACTAACTTGTTTTACTCTTCCTTTGATTTCATCGCTTACTAAATGACCTTCTGTGCAATGTTCAATTCTTAAATCTAAGTTAAATTCTTCTGCAAGACGAATAGCAGAAATGATGTCATCTGTACGGTGTGCGTGTACTCTAATTGGAATTTCCCGCTTTAGAGCTTTTCTTATGGAAGAGTATCTTGGTGAATCTAACCTTAGTGGATTGGTTTCTAATAGGACATTAATAAAAGTTTCTCTTAAGGTAGCTATAATCCCCATACGCGTCATATTGCCTCTAGAAGGGTTAGAATGAGTTTTCTTAGGGTTTTCCCCTAGAGCAATTTTAAGTCCTGCTACGTCCTTTAAAAGCATCTTATCAATGTCTTTTCCGTAAGTTTTTATGACTGAGGTGGTTCCACCAATAATATTTGCACTACCAGGCATAATGTGGGCGCAAGTAACGCCGGATTCAACTGCATCTGAGAATGCAATATCCATTGGATAAACACCGTCTAAAGCTCTAATATGTGGAGTTATTGCCTCTGTTGTTTCATTTGCGTCATTGCCTGCCCATCCGGTTCCTTCGTTGTACATTCCTAGGTGTGTATGGACGTCTATCAGACCTGGGAAAAGATATTGTCCGGAGGCATCAATTACAACATCATTTTTTGAGGGCTGAATTGTTTCTGATATCTTCTTAATTTTGCCGTTTTCTAAAAGAACATCGCCTTTGAAAGGCGGAGAAGATACAGGGTAAACTGTTGCATTTTTAATTAAATAACTTTTCATATGGTTCACCTTTTATCTTTTAATAGTAACCACATTATATTTAGAAATAAGACAAGAAAAAGTGCTTTAGGTACAAAAAAACGACATTTCAAGTCGTTTTTAGAAAAGAAATAACAGAATCAATTTGTTCAGAAGTAAGATCAAGTGAGTTATCAAAATAAAGAGTTTGGACATTAAGCCAATTAACTTCTATTTTCTTTAATTTCTCTTTATAAATATCCCAATTATCTAACTTCCATTGATCGCGTGAAGTATTTCTTGCACGTATCCGCTCTCTTTGTACTTCCGCGTCACTTAAATAGACTGAGACCACTTTTATAGTTATATCGTTTAACTGATGTTCATTTAAAAATTCATTAATCCAATTTGAGTTATTAACTTCTTTACTAAAAGGGGAGACTAATATTGTATCTACGCCTAACTTAAGGTTCTCAGCAGCTATCGCAAACATTGCCTTATATTCAATGTCCCTAAATTCTTTGTGATAGGCTTGTGAATCCCGATCATCAGGTGATAAACCTTTCATTGATAACATTTTATCAACAAAGATAGAACCAATAGTATCACGATCTAAGTAGTTTACTTTTAAATGCTCAGCGGCGATTTTTGAAATAGTGGTCTTTCCGCAACCTGCGTGACCAATGAAAAAGATTAACTTTGTCAAAAAGAACACCTCGCTTTGTAAGAAATAAATCAGTTGTATTGTCTTAGGGGAAATAAACTTTTCTCTATACAGCTGATCATTAAAGAATTTTTCCACCAATAAACGTTCAAAGATATAATAATGTAATTATGAATAAAGGGATGAAAATTATGAATAAAATTGATATAGATAAAATTTCAATAATGCCTGTCTCACTAGAGAAAACGATAGCAAGTCTAAACTGTAGAAAACAAAATGTTGGTGACGTTGATTTTGATGAAGAAATGGAAATGGAACCTGTTGATGATAGACAACTTAACTTAATTAACAATTTAGAATTTATAGCGGGTTATGGAAGAGGTTATTGGGCTGGCGTTGATGAAGAAATAACCTTAATCAGATTAAAGAATACAGGGGAGTATTATTGGTTTTATACTGATTACAGTAGTGTAAGGACATACAAAGAAACAAAGTGTTCAGCTGAAAAGGTGCTCTTCGATATGACGATGGAGCAACAAAAAAGATACTTTGTTGAGGTCCTTACAAAGTTTGAACAAGCTTCTTTAATACTAGGTGATGTAGAATCTTTTTGTAGTGATATATGGAGTAATATAGCCAATCATAATAGAAGGATCAGGGAACAGTTCAACTATACAATATCTAAAGTGCAGAAAGCTGATAAGCAAGAAAGGCTCCAAAAAGCACTCAAACAATTTAAAGAAACTCCTGGCTTGATAGATATTAAAATATCGTCTGGCAAACTAATTGCAAAGTTCCCAGGGAACCTGAGTTACGAAATAAAAGAAGTTGAAAGGGAGGCTTTATAATGAAGTTAAATCTTGATAAATTATCTTTTATGCCTAGAGAGATGGCGGATTTTATTGTCAATTTAAAAAGAAGGTCTAAGGATATATATACAGAGCAACCCGGCGAAGAGGATGAAAGTAAAAAAGCAATAGAACCTGAGCATTTGAGAATAATCAGCAATCTTGACTTTGTAGTAGGATATGGGCGTGGATATTTTGCAGGAGCTCTTGATGAATATACTCTTGTAAGAGAAAAAGATTCGGGGAATTATTATTGGTTTTATCTACACCTTGAACAAGAAAAGTTTAAAGTCTATGCTGCGGTGAAGAAAGAAATAGATGAAATGATTTTAGAACAAGATTTTAGTGCAATTAAAGCATACCTTGAAAATATTGAAGAGAGCAAAATTGTTCACTACATACAATTTAAAGAAAAAGAATTTATTTATCAGGTCTGGTGGAATATTGCAAGATTTAACTATGAACTAAGACAAAAATTTGAAGGTTATATGGAGAGGCAGAGGGAGAAATCTCAAGAAAATCTTTTGGACGAACTACAAGAAACGGAACATAATATTTACTTGCAAGGTGGAAATCTTTATTTGAAAACTGCTACTGGTTTATTATTTCAGTTATCGCTGGTATCTAAAAAGTAACAACATAAGTATTTTGAAGTGGCTTGTTTGATTCTCTTTAACAATGAGAGCTTAGGTTAAATAATACAATATATTCTTACAACTAGTATAGTCAGATATGAAAATATATTGAGGTATAATGAAATATATTAAACAGTATTGAAATTAAATATAATTCAATATAATAAATTGAATTATATTGAAAAGTATTATGTTTTAAGAAAAGAAATATCCTTAAATAAAAGAGAAGGTTTAAGTTATACTTAATCCTTCTCTTTTTTTACAGTTATTAGTTGTCTAAAAGCTGTGCACAAGGGAGCTAGATTCTATAGAAACTAAGCTCTGAAGATAATCAACCTGCCTTTCGATCAACCGCTGTATTGAAATCGTATGGAAGTCTTTTATAGCTTTGTAATTACGTTTTAACAGTTCTCCAATTTCCTCATAAATAATCATTTTGTTTTCACTAACAATTTTATATAAAAACGAATTTAGATTAGTGTCTGAAGTAAAGTTCAAAGTAAGTTCGTATTGTCTTGTTGAAATGTTATGCTCTTTTAAAAAGTTAAAAGCTTGTGTAACAGATATATCCTCAAAGCGTAAACTGGATAGGTTTTGCATTAGTATTGCACGTTTATATGAAATTGTATTGTAGTCTTGAGAAAAGACAAAGTTAAAGCTGCAACCCATATAGAAATGAAATTTAAGATACTCTTTTAATTGCTTAAGATCTTCTTTGGTTACATAATCAAAACAATCTTTCTCTAAGTGCTCGAAGCGGAGAAAATAATATGTGCCGCGTTCGAAGAAAAGTGAAACTATGTTTAAAAACTCCTTTAGCGCTATGCTCTCTTTCTTTATTGATCCTAAGTTATAGGTTAAATGCTCACGGTAACTTTTGTTGTATTCAGAGGGTTGTATAGCAGAACCGAGCGTTTCATCATATACATTGCATAATTCTAAAATATCAATGTTTTTTATAGGGATTTGATCATTTACATCCACTTTATATTCTCCTTTTTATACTCTAATAAAAGGTATTTTATACGAAAAAAGAATAAAAATGAGAAATTTATAGTTGGTGAGTAATATATGCCGTTGTAATACCTAATAGTGTAGGAGAAAATTCTTAAATACTCTTTAAAAAAAAGGATATTTTTTTAAAAAATAGTATATTTATCATTACAATATTAGTGTTTAAATTACGAATGATGAGAGGGAATGCATATGATTAAAATCACTAATGAAAATACTATTAAATCAGGGCAGTTAATCGGTTCCATACAAAGTGTAAAAGTAGGACAGACTATCCAAGTGGTAGGAGAAGTTATCAATACTTTTGACGACACGATTCATATAAGAGTAGGAGAAAAAGTTTTACTTTTTACGAAAGATACAAACAAATTAGGCGATCTAATTGAAGTTGGAAAAATGATTGAAGTAAATGCTGAAGTTAAGAGTGTTTACGGAGATACAATACACGTTAAAATTAAAGAAAAAATATTGATTGTTCCACTAAAAGCATCGTGATATTTTAAAAATTATATAAAATAAAAAAGTGAGGTTATATTATAAATGTCCTCACTTTTTTTATTCTTCTGTGCGTAAATAATCTTTTAAGAAAATAAAGTCATTATCTAGAATAATAGCTAAAGAAATAATGTACTTTCGATTCCGCTCTAAAGTTTTACGACTTACCGGAATATCTCCTGAATCAAGTAAAGCTTTGATGGGAAGTTTTTTTGTTGAATAAAAAACGTCTTTTAAATCATCGTTTTCCACTAATATTTCGGCAACCCTAACAGCATTTATTCTGGCGTCAATATGCTTTGGGGCTTGGTTTAATAAATCTTTCATAGTCAATCCAAATTCGCTTAATTTACTCTGAAAACGATAAATCTCGTCTTGTCTCTCGTTTTTTTCGAGTTCTTTGTTATATTCTAAAATATCAACTTTCGTCCTCGCTTCATTTTCACCAAATTCATCATTAGAAATTTCTTGAACGGAATAATTGAGTAGATCACTATTTGAAGACTCTTTGCGTATGTAGTCAATAACCCTATTCTTAACTACTGTTTCCGAAAACTTTATAATCGATTTTCCTTTTTCCGGAGTGTATTTATCAAGTGATTCATTAAATGCGATTAAACCAATGCTAAACTCGTCGTCGTATTCGGTGATTGAGCGTTTGCACACAGAAGAAACTGTACTGGCTATAAAAGGTGAATAGTTTTCTATTACCTGGTTACGAAGTGTTGTATCCCCGCTTTGAATCTTTTCGATAGAGTCTTCTAAAGATATTTCTTTTCTTCTTTTATTAAGACTAAATCGAGAAAAGATAGTAGCCATACGCTTTCACCTCACAACATCATTTTAAAAGTATTGAACAAATAATTATAATACCATATTTAAAAAAATGAACAAGAGTGATTTGTTTCATATCCCCTATTTAAAAGGATTTATAGCAGATTTAAACAATTTATTATTTAAGAAAAACAACAAAAAAGGTGGGGGAAAATGACTGATTTTATATTAGAGTTTACAAATTTCTTAAAGCAATTTTCATATTTTGGAGTGCTAGTAGCATTATGTTTTGAGTTTGTTCCTGCTGAAATTGTTCTTCCGCTAGCTGGATATTGGATATACGAAGGGGAATTTAACATTCACCTAATGGCTTTAGCGGGAACAATCGGAGGAACAATTGGTCCTATGACATTATATGCTTTAGGTAAATATGGTGGTAGACCAATGGTAGTGAAGTATGGAAAGTTCTTCTTAGTTAATCAAAAACAAATTGATGCTTCTGATCGATTTTTTAACAAATACGGAGCTGGGGTAGCATTTATAGCTAGGTTCTTGCCGCTCGTTAGAACTGCTATTTCAATTCCTTGTGGTATGGCTAAGATGAACTTTTGGAAGTTTAGTGCTTATACATTTTTAGCGATGTACCCAATTACATATATTTATCTTTACATTGGCCTTAAACTCGGACCACATTGGAATCAAGCCGGAGCTATATTTAATCAGTATACTCGCCCACTAGCTCTTGTGTTTTTAATACTGCTTGCTTCGTACATAGTTGTTCGTAAAATTAAAAACAAAAAAGTAACTATATAAAAGAATACATAGCGGTAAATCTATCGCTATGTATTCTTTTTTAAAACATTAAAAAAATTTATTTTTTCTATAATTTTTTTTTACACCAAAAAACATAAATGATATAAAATCAAAACTATATTAAAATTCCAGAAAAAACCCATATTAAAAACCAGATAAATTTTATAACTACTAGTGAATAGGACGGGCGGGAAATTACGTTGAAAAACTTATCTATACATATTATGGACAGAATCCAAGAACATATGAAAGCTTTAGAAATAGATGAAATTGACTGGTTAAATAAAGAATCTACTGTAGAAAAGTGGGAAGAAAAAAGACCTATGGCATATGGAGGATCCTTTTTATCTTTACAACTAGATACAGGATTTGTTTTTGAATTCTCTTATATAGCATCTCAAGGAACTCAATATTGCACTTGTAAAGCTGAGGATGAAGGCTATAACGCTTTGTACAATTGTTGCGGTGAAAAATGTGACTGGGAAGTACCTATGGTAATCAAGAACAATTCAATGGATGAATTAGAGGAGGAAGTATTTGTTTTTACAGGTAAACAAAAAGAACTGTGGGCATAAAAAGACGAAGCAATTTGCTTGGTCTTTTGTCATTTTTATGACCTATAGTCTTTTGAATGATTAAAATAAAATCATTTATAGATGTAGGGTTCATTACTGAACAAAAGAATACTGCTTATATAATGGTTTGTGAGAGAGGATGTTACCCTGTGGAGTATGTGAGAATCCAAGGAAAGATAATAGATAATTTAGAGAAGGAAGTACCTGAAATCAATTTTAGAAATTTAAAAAGTCTTCCTATTATTAATTTTGATTACTTTCAAGATAAGAAAAAGAGAGAGTTCATTGATTGGTATATGGGTAAATCTTCTAATACCTGTTTAAATGTAAATCTTTTGGCTCTAGATAACACAGAATTATTATTATTTCAAAAGGTATGTGAAAGTTTGGGGTACTGGTTCATTTTACAATATACCGTGGCTACCGGTTTTTCCGTTTCAACATTTGAAAAAATACAGGAACCTTCAATCTTAGTATTAGAAAAAGCTGTAGAAGCTCTTCAATATTTTGATTCGAATATAAGTAATTCGCAAAGAATTCGTTGGTTTTTTGACTCTCAAAGAGAACGTAACCAAGCTTTATTCCTAATCCAAAGGTTGGTATACGGGGATATAGAAAAAGAAAAAGTAAGGATAGTAGAGAGGCTAAATGACACAAAAAAACCTGTTGATGATAAGGTTTACAATGCTTTTGAGAAAGTTTTAGGGATAGTTTATAAAGAGGAAATAGCAAGAGATAAATGTTCTAAATGAGCTGCTTGCCATACCGTCGATTAAAGCAGAAAGGTTGATATTATGCTAAACATTGAATGGGAAGAAGTTAAGTATCGGATCTTAAAACAATTTGTCTTAGATTTTCCATTCGTAAAAATAATAGGTTTACTTAATTTTGATATAAACAAGTATATTAATTCTCATCAATTAATAACTGAATTTGATAAGCTTGATATTGAAAAGGGTTTAAATTTTGTATTTAAAAAGATCTTTAAAATGATCGGTATGAGGGTTGATGTTAATATGTTTTTACAACATCAACTAAAAGAAATAAATGAAATAAAAAGGCTTTTATTCATACCGACAATGACTTTTGATTTAGATGCTGGTTTGGACTTTAGTATTCAAAATAATGATTTACATAACTTAAAGAGAGAACAGTTGCTTAAACGACTTGAAGGATTGTCCCCTTATTTTGTCGAGCGTAACACTGTATCTGATGTGCCAATAGACATTGTTTTTGGAGATGAAGACTATTTAAGAGATAAATTATTTAAGTTACGAATTAGTGATGTTGTACAAAAGAAAATAAATTATTTAAGCTCTCGTATAGATTGGGTATATATACAGCAAATGTCCGAGAAAATGAAGCTCCGCTATGAAGAATGTATACAACAAGAGGTCAGTAAGTACCTATCCGAATTGCTAGGGGGACAAAATAGAGTTAAATAAAAAAGAATCGAATAATGGATTTCGGTTCTTTTTTTGTGTCCTTATAACCTTAATGTAATGAAATATAGCACAATTAAAGGGATTATCAAAAAACAAAAGGATATCCAAAATTAATTGCAAATTATGTAATATAAATTAACATTACGACGGGAGGAATAAAAGTGTTTACTATTGATAGTGTTTTTATGTTCATCTGTTCTCTACTTGTTTTACTTATGACACCTGCTCTTGCTTTGTTCTATGGAGGTCTAGTAAGAAGTAAAAATGTATTAAGTACCACGATGCATAGTTACACAAGTATAGCGGTAGTCTCTATTCAGTGGGTGCTAGTAGGGTACACATTAGCTTTTGGTTCTAGTTTTCACGGAATATTTGGAGGGTTGGACTTCTTAGGTCTGCATAACGTAGGTTTCGAAGCGAATGATAAGTATTCATCTACGATTCCGCATAGAATGTTTATGATGTTTCAGATGATGTTTGCGATTTTAACCCCTGCTGTAATGGCTGGAGCATTTGCGGAACGTATGAAATTCGGCCCTTTCCTTGTTTTCATCCTCTTATGGACAACTTTTGTTTATGATCCTTTAGCACATTGGGTGTGGGGTGTAGGTGGCTGGTTAAGAGAATTAGGCGCATTAGACTTCGCTGGTGGTACGGTTGTGCATATTGCTTCTGGAGTTTCAGGGTTAGTTGTCTCTCTAGTACTAGGCAAACGACTTCAATCTAGGGAAAATACACCACATCACATTCCACTTACAATATTAGGTGCTGGTTTATTGTGGTTTGGATGGTTTGGTTTTAACGTTGGTAGTGCTCTTACGTTAAATGGTGTAGCAATAAATGTATTTGTAACAACAATGATAGCGGCAACCGCATCTAGTCTTTCCTGGATGTTATATGATTGGGTGAAACATAAGAAACCTACTGTATTAGGAGCAGCAACCGGAATTATAGCTGGTCTTGTAGCTATTACCCCGGCGTGTGGATTTGTAAATGTCTTTTCCGCTATTATTATCGGATTAATTTCAGGTATCGTATGTAATTTTGCTGTGTCTAAGTTAAAGGAAAAACTCAGATATGATGATACTTTAGATGCTTTTGGGTTACACGGATTTGGGGGTATCTGGGGGGCTCTAGCAACTGGCTTATTTGCCTCTAAAGATGTAAATGAAGCAGGGGCTAATGGTTTGTTATTCGGTGGTGGATTTGATTTGATATTTAAACAATCAATTGCTGTAGCAGCAACAATCGTATTTTGTTCTATTTTAACTTTTATTATCGTGAAGTTTGTAAATAAGTTGGTTCCAATGAGAGTGTGTGAAAAGACAGAAGAAGTAGGTTTAGATTTAGTATTGCACGGTGAAAAGGCCTATAATAACTAAAAGAGTAAGCGATTAGTGCTTACTTTTTTTGTATATGAATCATCCTTATGGAGGATATATAAGGTAAGGGGATGGGGGAATAAATAGATAAAAAATATCATTTTTAAGCTTTTAGGTATCAAAATCATTAGAATTCTTCTCTTTCGTGTAACATAATGTTAAACTTTATAACACAATTGTAAAAATTACCGTTTGTAAACGAACGGAAAAATTAAGTATAATTTGTAATTGTGAGACAAATTTATCAATTACAATGATTTGATAAAATTAGATATGTATAATATTTCTATAATTTCTAAGTGAGTTTTATTATCAAATGTTTAGTGTAATTTTGTGTTTGAAAATAGTTATTAAATTTAGAGTATGATAATATAGTCGCTTAATTTAAATGGATGTGGCTTTAGCAGGCGGCATTTGAAAATGAGCATATATAATTTGTACTTTTACCGAATAAAATTGAAAGTATAAAATGTTTTCTTTTACTAAAAAAGAATGGTGATTTTTAATATGAACAAAGCGTTAGAAGAGAAAGAAACGATGAATAAAAGGTCTCTACCGAATAGAAAAGATTATGACTTTCGAAAAGTTAACGAACAAGAATTAGCAGCTCTATTATATAATTTAGAAAATCTTTTTTCCTTTATTAAAAAGCAGAGTAGATTATTCGCTCATATTATTGCTTATTTCTTAGTGGTATGTGGTTTAACGTTAGTAGCTTACTTTTTCGTAGACCAGTTAGGAACCCTTCCTATGGAAATTCTTGTAGTCATTAATCTTTTAATTATGTTGTATGGAATTTGGCTCTTGCTTTTAGGAATAAAGCAATGTTTTGTAAACGACAGATATTTAAAAGTGTTGATGGGGCACATACAGGATGTTAAAAGAGTATTGGAAAAAAAGGATGAAACAGAGTAATATTATTTAGTTTTTCTTTGTTATAGAACGATCTATATATTTTTTGGTTCAGAATATGATGGGGAATTTGGAGAGTTACGTATGAAAAGGATGTTAGAAGAAGCAAAAAAAGCAGATTTTAAGTCGATGAACAAGCAAACGCTTGTTTCGATGTTGTATTTTACCGAAGAATTTTATACAGCTGGAAAAGAGTTAATAAGGGCAGTCACGCATATAATCGCTTATTTTCTCGCGATGACTGTTTTTGCTGCCTCTAGTTATTTCTTTGAATCTTATATAGAAGCTATACCGTTGGCCCTTAATTTGCTTATTAGGGTAGTTACTCTTTCTTACACGCTTTACTTGATATATCGGGGAATAAAAATCTATTTGAAATACGAAGCTTTTTTAAAGATACTATTTCAGTACATTTCGACAGCAAAAGTAACATTAAATAAGGAAAAAAAGAATAAAAAGGAAAAAAAGTTCCCTGTCGAGATCTAGAGGGAACTTTTTTTAATGTCGCTGAGAGGTTGGGAATTATAATAAGGTGTAAGTGCTTTGAGCACGGAATGCAAAAAGATTAAATAAAGAATAGAGAGTGTTTTTGAGTATGGTTGTGTTTTTAGTAGTTATCGATCACGAAGAAAAAGTGTTTTTCTATAGTGAGGGAGAATTTGCTGATCAGTATTATGATGAGTTTAAAAAAATAGAAAAATACGAATTCTACTCTAAAGAATATTTAATGGATTTTTTGAAAGAACAGCAAAATGAATATAGTGAATATAGAAAAGTAGAAGTAAGATCGTATTAAGCGAAGATTATAGGAAGAGAAGTAAAGGAGTTGAATGGGTTTGGTGAGGAGTTTAAATTTCGTCTTAAATCGACTAGAAGAGGAATTTTACATACAAACAGAATATAAATTATTATTTCCAGACATAAAAAAACGGATTTCTCATTGGATATCTCTTAATGCGCCGCATTTAGAAAAAAGTAATCCGGTAAAAGCTATAGACCTTGCTCTTAGACAATCGGAATTCTCTTTAAATTTTTCTGATACTAAGCGGCTAATAGGCATACTAGGTGAAGACTTTTCAGAGAAGCTTCAACACTGGTCAAAATTAGGAATTGTTTTATATGCAACCTACACTTTTGATACGCAGTGTATATGTGAGATAAAACATTATTCTTTTAACGATAGACTGGGTTTTGCTCAATGGAGAAAACACATAAAAGACGAGGATTTGCAATTAAGATTAACTTTTGGTGAACCGCTCATTGATGTGTTTAAAGAGTGGAGAGAAAGAAGAGTTAAGAACATAGAGGATAGATACAATGGAGAGTTAAATGAGTTTGCTGTATCTCTTCAAGGGGAGATAGATAACACTTTTTCAGATATCCTAAAGAAAGTAACTCTTTAATTTTCGGTTATGTTAATCCTTAATATTGATTTTTACCTTTCCGAACGAACGTTCTGAAAATGGTTACTTCAATTCTTTTGAGGGTGGTTAGGATGAAACTAGCTAATATTATTTGTGAAATTAACAATTTTAATGATATATCCTGACAGAGAATGTTGGCTTATTTACAAGCCTCCATTGGTCAGTCCATCCCTTCTAATCAACCACCCAATAAGGAAATCGTAGAACGCAAAAATGAGGGGGTGAATAAATATTGATAGATAATGCCTTGACTCAAGTTTACCTTGATTGGCAAGAAAAGCTCGACAATAATGAGTGGTATTTTAGTAATGCCTTTGATTCGATTGTGAAAGATATGGATCCTGAACAAGCTTTTGCGTATATCCCAAATGTTGTTCAGATGTTATTGCAATTAGAAGGTGAATTTCTAATTTGGGAGACAATGTATTTTCTTTTGCAAGTATACGAAATAGCAAATACCACAGAAATCCATCCGGAGCTCAGCAACAATTGGGAAGCTCTCACACAGCGGATCTCAGAATACCCAGATGTATATAAAACACCATTTCAAGAGCTGAAAAAAGACTTGAGATTACCAAAATAATTACTGCGTTACCTCGACAATGCAGTATTATGTCCGATATTAACAATGTAATTAAACATAGTCTAATTTTAAAAGTATTTTCACGAAAAAAGACATATCATTTAAGATAATGTCTTTTTTCGCGTCTGTTATCTCCACCAAGAATCGTGCATAGAAGCTGGTAGCTGACGTTTGTGCTCGGTTAATTTGTATCTTGCTATGATTTTTCCGGCTACTTCTGAAGGTACGTCCTTTCCTTCTAAAAAGTCATCTAACTCATCATAAGTAATGCCTAATTCTGTTTCATCGGTTTGCTGTGGTTTATTGTCCAACAAATCAGCTGTAGGAGCTTTTAAGTATAATTTTGTTGGGGCACCTAGTTCCATTAATAAGCTGCGTCCTTGACGTTTAGAAAGACCGCTAAGAGGCAAAACATCTGCTCCTCCATCGCCGTATTTAGTAAAGAAGCCTGTGACCGCTTCGGCAGCGTGATCAGTCCCAATAACAAGTAGGTTATTCATTCCTCCGATAGCGTATTGAACCATCATACGTGTTCTAGCTTTTACGTTACCTTTATGGAAATCACTTAGCGGTCCTGAAATATCTACGTTGTAATTCATCGCAAATGTATCTACAGTCTTAGAAATGTTAAATGTTTCTGATTGGTCAGGTCTAATGAATTGGAGCGCTACTTGAGCATCGTCTTCATCTGCTTGTGTTTGGTAAGGTAAACGAACTGTTACGAATTTAGCGTTATGTCCTTCGTGGCGTAATTCTTCAACTGCTATTTGTGCTAATTTACCAGCCAATGTAGAGTCCTGACCACCGCTGATCCCTAGGACAAAGCCTTCAGCCTTTGATAAGACTAAATATTGTTTCAGGAAGTTAACTCTATTACGAATTTCTGCTACTGGATCAATGGTTGCTTTCACATTTAATGTGTTAATAATTTGTTGCTGTTCATTTTTTAATTGCTGAGTTAATGTCATTTTAGTTTCCTCCGAATATTTAATTTAAGTGGTGTTGTTAAGTACTGTTATTTAATCTTGTTTATATAAAGAATGTTTTTTACAGTATTCGTAGCAAGCTTCAGGTAACAAATATCTTGGTTCTCCGCCGCGTCCAAATTCTTCTCGAATGTAAGTTGAGCTTATTTCCATAGCTAATCCTTTACTCATTAGACGAAATCTGCCATCGTCGTTATTACGAAGCAGTGGAGATTTAGCAATTGTTTCGGTCATATCAATATTGTTTCTTGCCATAACGATGAAACTATTTTCTTTTACAAGCTCCTCCGAATGACGCCATTTTTCTTCGCCAATATCAACTAATAAATCGGCACCCATTATAAAATAAACTTCATCGTCTTTAAATTTTTCTTTAAAGTACTTCATTGTTTGATAGGTAGTGATTCTCCAAGCTTCCTCCTTCATTTCATAATCGTCTGCAATGAAGTTGTCGTTGTCTTTGATTGCTAGGTTAATCATATTCCAGCGGTGAATATCCTCAGTGTTCATCTTTTTATCGCGTCTTTTGTTAGAGCAGGGTAAGAAAATAACCTTATCTAATTTGAAGCGGTGAGCCACTGTACTCGCTGTCCATAAGTGAACATTTGTAATTGGATCAAATGAAGAGCCATAGATGCCGATTTTAGCCATTTTAAATTCCTCCTAGGTAAATGCATTTAAATTGATATTAGAGCTTAATTAGCGGTTGATACGCTTCTTAATTTCTTTGTTTACTTTGTCTTGTACGTAAGCAATATGTTTCATCTTGTTATCCCAGCATTCTTGGCTTAAATCTACTGGATACTCTTCAGGCATCTTAGTGCGCTTATATTCATCCCAAAGTAGTTCAAGGTTGCTTTTAGCATATTCTTGAATGCTATGAAGCGTAGGGAAGTTATACACTAGTTTGCCATCTTTAAAAATGGTTGTGTGTAGTTCTCTTGCTTCAAAGTTTGAAACAAATTTACTGATAAACGTATGAACAGGATGGAACATCTTTAGATGATCTTCCTCTTGTGGTTGCTCGTGCTCAAGTGCAATATAATCACCCTCTGACTTGTTATTAGATTGGTTGATAATACGGTAGACACGTTTTAAACCTGGGGTAGATACTTTCTCCGGATTGCCGCTAATTTTAATTGTATCAACCATATTTCCATCCTCATTTTCAATAGATACTAATTTATAGACAGCGCCTAAAGCTGGTTGGTCATAAGCAGTAATTAACTTAGTGCCAATTCCCCAAGTGTCAATTTTTGCGCCTTGTGCTTTTAAGTTCACAATTGTTTCTTCATCTAAATCATTAGAAGCAATAATTTTTGTATCGTTAAAACCAGCTTTATCAAGCATCTTGCGTGCCTCTTTAGATAGATAAGCTAAGTCACCACTATCTAGGCGAATGCCGACGAAATTAATTTTGTCACCTAGCTCTTTTGCGACTTTGATAGCATTAGGAACACCAGATTTTAAAGTGTCATATGTGTCTACTAGGAATACACAATCTTTATGACGTTGTGCGTACTTATGAAAAGCTATATACTCATTACGATAAGCTTGAATCATAGCGTGAGCGTGTGTTCCTGATACAGGGATTCCAAACATTTTACCTGCTCTTACATTTGAAGTAGCAGAGAAACCACCAATATATGCGGCTCTTGTTCCCCAAACAGCTGCATCCATTTCTTGAGCACGTCTAGTACCAAATTCCATTGCAACTTGTTCTCCAATTACTTGTTTAATACGACTTGCTTTAGTAGCAATAAGAGTTTGATAGTTTACAATGTTTAAAATAGCGGTCTCTACTAATTGGGCTTCAATTAGAGGTGCTTCAATTCGTAGGATAGGTTCATTAGCAAAAACTAATTCACCTTCTACCATAGAACGCACTGTCCCGGTAAATTCAAGAGTTGAAAGGAAGTCTAGGTAGTCTTCTTTGTAACCTAATTCATTACGCAGATAATCGATATCACTCTTGCTAAAACGGAAATCTTTTAAATACTGAATAATTCTTTCTAGGCCGGCATATACGGCATAACCGTTACCAAACGGTAACTTACGGAAGAAGACCTCAAAAACTGCTTTTTTGTTATGGATATTATCATCCCAATAAGTTTCTCCCATATTAATTTGATAAAGATCAGTGTGAAGAGTTAAGCTATCATCCATATAGTTGTTGTTCATTTTGATTACCTCCAAAGTAAAATGTGTAAGTTTGAATTAAATAATTTATGTTGCATTCAGAATTTGTTAGTTTTTATTCGATTCCTGTTAGGAAAGAGAAGTGGATTACACGATTTCAGCACCAAGAGCTGTTTTAAAATGTTGTAATGCCCACTCGTGGCCAACTTGATTAAAACTTGCAACTGCATTTTCGTGTACAACCAGTTTGTAGTTTAGTGCAAATGAATCTACGAGAGTATGGAGACAACAGATGTCCGTGCATACACCTACGATGTGTAATTCTGTAATTCCACGCTCACGCAATTTAATATCTAGGTCAGTACCAGCGAAAGCAGAGTATCGAGTCTTATCCATCCAGTAGACATTAGCATTAAATTTGTTTGTGTCATAAACCTCTTTAAGACTTCCATAAAGCTCTCTACCTTTTGTATTTACAATATTATGAGGAGGGAAGAGCTTTGCTTCTGGATGATGCTGTTCACCTTTGTGATGTAAATCGATAGCAAATACTACATAGTCACCGCTATTTATGAATTCTTGTGTAACTCGAGTGATTTCTTGTTCAATATCTTGCCCGGGCTTTCCACAAGTAAGAGCGCCATCGCTGGCTACAAAATCATTTGTGTAATCAATGTTAATTAATGCTTTTTTCATTGAGAATTCCTCCTATATAAAGTTCTTTTTTATAATTAACTATTAACATATTGTTAATTATTATAACTAAAAAAATAAGTTAATATCTTGCCGTGTAAATTGGTTTTACTACATCTGCTTCAACAAAGCGATAAAGTTGAGCTGGTGTTTTAGATGTTCTTTGTGTTTTTTCTCCAATAACCGCTTCAAGAAAAGGGAGAGTCTTAATCTTTCTAGCAAATGATTGGTCACTAGCTATAGCTGGATCTTTTGTTACGGTTAATAAAACCGCTTGTAATTCAGAATAAGTAAAGTGTTTTGGCAAAAAGTTTTTTGCGATATCGGTTTGCAATAAGTCTCTTTTTATATTTTCGATAGCTTCCGTAATAATATCGTAATGATCAAAAGCTAAATCTAGTTTCAATGCTTCTTCTAAGGTGAAGAGTTCTACCTCAGCTGCGTCATCGTTTGCCGCTCTTTTTGATAATGAGTATTCAGGAACAATTGCATAATGAGCATTTGTAATAACCCATCCGCGATCATCACGTCCTGGTTTATCGTATACACCGAAATGTTTAATATGGATACCGTTTACACCTGTTTCTTCCTCTAATTCGCGTTTGGCTGCTTCGTATGCTGTTTCGTTTGGTTGAACAAATCCACCAGGTAGAGCCCATTTCCCAGCTTCAATATTAATTTCACCTTCTGCGTTAAGGTCTGCTCGTTTTATAAGCATTAGCTTTAAATTCATAATAGGTGGTTTA
>Ga0209463_1000242_pt1 | contig 49402 bp, 51 predicted proteins | sample AgamicMgSfrz_FD_187169 | JGI IMG/M metagenome (GOLD analysis project Ga0209463, IMG submission 187169) | Agave microbial communities from Guanajuato, Mexico - Mg.Sf.rz (SPAdes) (version 2) | ecosystem: Host-associated > Plants > Phyllosphere > Phylloplane/Leaf | place: Guanajuato, Mexico...
TATCTCAGCTAAAGGTTTTAGTGCTGCGGCTATAAATCCAAATACGTCTTCTAATGTAGGTTATGGCCAAAAATCTAATCTTCCAAGCTATACAATAAAACCGCAAAGTATGATAGGTTCTGGTACACCAAAAACTCATATATTACCAGATGGAATATCTTCTATTCCTCATTATGAACGCCCCGGATATCGTAGACCTGTTTTGCAAATGAGAAATGCTGCAGGTGAAACGTCCACAGTAGAACTCCGCGTTTTAGGCTTTCAAGCTAGTTATTCTAACTCCATTCAACCTTCCCAAACAAATGGTGGCTGGATGATCAATATAAGAGGTACAGGGCTTCCTTCATTAAGTATCAGTGGTTTCCTAATGGAGACAAAGGCTGCTAATGAATTTAATGATTTTATGGTCCGCTATCATAAGTACCTTAAAAGTAGTAAATCAGGCGATTATTATTCAATGGGTGTATCAACTTTATTCTATAAGAAAACGGAGTACAGAGGCATTGTGACAGGCTTCTCCTTCTCTGATCGTGAAGAAGAAACGCTTCATCGTAAATACAGTTTGCAAATGTTAGTTTTAAAAGAAAAAGATATGAGTCGAGCGGATATCGCAAAAGTACCTCAGATTGTAAGTAGAAGCGGAAAAAGCGAAGAGGCATTTCGGACAGATATTGCTTCTATGTTAGCAAATCCGATTACTGGTCAATTTGCTGATGATTATTGATGATTATTAAGGTGGTGCTATTGAATTGAAAATCTTACAAACTTCTGATTATCGCATATATTTTGACGATGTGCGTATGGATCCGTACATTAAAAACTGGAATGCTGGCTGTGGTTTACGAGCATCTGATGCAGTCGCTTCCTTAACTATGCATAGAACGAAAGCTTTAGAGGAATGGAAAGGTTATCTCACACAGGTTCGTATATTTGCTTTGAATGTATTTAGCGGCAAGTACTGTATTGTGTTTGAAGGAGAAATAACGAATCGGAATTGGGGAGATGCAAGGATAGATACAGGTGAAATCACTTTTTCCTGTAAAGGCTTCTATCACTGGCTTAACATTCCTATTCCTTTATTGATAGGGCGTGAAGAGAAGTTTGACCATGTAACAAGGTTTGAATACGAAGCTCAAAATATTGACGTTGAAGCAGTAGAAGAGATTTATAATACAAAAGCCGACTTAATTATGAAGGACAAACCTGTTAAAGATATCATCCAGACCTTATTTAAAAAGCTATACAATGGCTATTATTTAAGCGACGATTCTTCTTTTGCCTGGGCTAAGCTAGAAGATCGCTTTAAGGTAATGGGAGATGTCATTAAAGAATATAGAAATGCAGGATATTTAGATACGCTAACATTTATTCGTACAACACAAATTGACTCTTTTTATGTGTATCTAAATCAAGTATTAACGCAGTTGATGTTTGAGTTTTACCAAGATAGAGATGGAGCATTCCGAATTAAAACGCCTTCATGGTCTGATGATATTTTGAAAGCTCATGTTATTGATGAATCCATTGTACAGAATGCAACTGGATATAACGATTGGGAAAACGAGCCGACTAGGGTTTTAGTTAAAGGTGGCGTGCAAGACGTAGGTAGACAAGGTACGCCTGCTGTTGGCGCAGGTAATATCATTCAAGTACCTATGGGGCTCTATATCGGGAAGCCCGGTGAAGGAGAGTATTTCTCCCAAAACGTTCAAGTCGAAATGATGTTTGGTACTGACACAGGAGATTATGTAGAGGGAAGCGGTAGTAATGGAGAGGTAGCAGGATCTGCAAAAGCAGCACAATATTATCTTTCTGAATTTAGAATTTCTACTCCGTTTAGTCCTGGAAAGAATGTTCATGATGGTGTTCACCCAGGAGGGCACAATGGTATTGACTTAGCAAGAAAGGGTTCTGCTTCCATCTTAGGTAAACCAATTTATTCTTTAACAAGTGGAACAGTTGTACAAGTTCTTATTAATAATGCAACAGCGGGCAATGGTGTACGTATTAAAGATGAGCGGGGATATACCTTTTCTTATGTTCATATGCAATCCGCTCCACCTGTTTCTCAAGGGGATAAGGTCAACGCAGGGGCTGTCATTGGGAAGGTGGGCTCGACAGGGCACTCGACCGGACCACATTTGGATCTCAAGGTAAAGGACGCCTCAGATTCCTATGTCAATCCAGAACCAATTTTAAAACAACTAGCTTCTCAATCTTCTTCGAGCTCTTCGGGATCTTCCTCTTCTTCAGGTTCTTCAACAGGCTATACAGGCAATGACATAAAAGGCTTCAATGGTAGTCCTCCTTGGAAAGGGAAGTATGCAACAGAAATTAATGCCGCAGCTAAAGCTCACAACTTAGAGCCTGCCCTAGTAGCTGCTATTATTACACAAGAATCGCAATTTAACCCTAGGGCGGGTTCACCTGTTGGCGCACGCGGGTTAATGCAGTTAATGCCATCAACGTCACGTGCAATGGGTGTAAGCGATCCTTACAATCCATCACAAAATGTTATGGGTGGTAGTAAATACATTCGCCAAATGATAAATAAATATAAGAAGCTTGATGTGTCACTTGCTGCTTATAATGCTGGGCCGGGTAACGTCCAAAAATATGGGGGAATACCTCCGTTTAAAGAAACAAGGAACTATGTAAAGAAAGTAACTGGTTATCTCGCTCAATATCGAGGAGGTAAAGTAGTAGCAGGCTCCACTTCTGATGATTCATCATCCTCTTCAACTTCCCTTGATACAGGCACTTCAAGTTCTCCAAATGCTTCTACTGGTGGATTTTCTGTAAAGACCAGCTATGGTAAAGGATATACAGGGTTTGGGGCAACAGGTAATAGTGCATTTCAAACGTACCTTGATATCCAAAAAAATCTTCCAGGTAAAGAGAAAGTCGGCGTTAAATATAAAGGTCCTCAATCTTTTCGTATTGCATATCCCTTACCCATGAATGATATTGGCAATTATATTCGTACAAGTCCAAATGGAGTTGAGCACAGCATGGTTGGAAGTATTATTGAAGTTGCTTCTAACTGGAAAGAAAAATTCGAATCTGGCGGTAGAGTAGGGCTAATGGGAATTAACTCTAAATATTATGCAACTCAGCCGAATGTGACGAAAAAGATGCTACTGGATGGGCAAACAAATGTCTATCATGGCACCACTCTTTTTAACAATGCCTACAAACGCTTTACTAACAAGGTTACATTTGCTTTAGCATCTCTTTATTTAGGTGACATGACACTTGTAGAAAAGGCTATCAAAGATACAGGAGCGGAAGACTTTTCGAGAGTTCGTAACAAACTAGATTCAGGGGCTGTTGCTTTTGTAGATAAAGTAATTGATAAATACACATCTTTATATAAAGCAGATTATATAGAAGGAGATCCAAATGTTCCGATCGTTAAAGGTGGCAAAGTGATTGGTGCCATAGACGAGGAAGTAGTAAGTGATCCGACTGTTAAGGACTATGAATCTAGTTATAAACCAATTATGTCCGATGAAGAAAGGCTCTATAAGGTTAATTTGAAGGTATCTGAACAGTTATTAATCCGCTACGATGTGGAGCAAAGTGATAAACAAATCTATAGTGCTGACGAAATGGTAGAAAGATATGCAAAGTATATGATGCAATTATTTAGAGCTGAATCACATGGAGTAAATATTAATCTATCAACATGCATGCCGTTTTTACGACCTGGATTCAATGCTTGGTTTGAGCCAACCAGAAGGAACTTTGTATTTTATATAACAAGAATCACACATCAAGGTTCATACGGAAACGGAGCCTTCTCTACACTTACGGGTGCATTTGTACGTGACCCTAAATCATACAGCTCTATTCAAGAGAATATTTTTGTCTCTGATACGTATGCTAAGGCAGCTGATTTTGGTGAAGTCGTAAACACATCTACGATGGACAATTTAAAGAGTGAACTAACTACTCTTCATTCTAAGACAGATGACATTGTAAGTGATGCACGAACAATTCCGACCTTAAGTAAAATGTATTCTTCTGCAAGCAGTAAAGATACGGAATATTCAACGATGTGGACGAAAGAGTTGTCAGCTGGAGACATTGAAAAGAAAATAGCAGATTTATATAAAGATGCACCAAAGATTATTCAGACACGTAAATCAGGCTTAAAAAAGCTAGTAAATGAAGCTGCTGACTTCTTCACGAAAATGTTAAATAAGACAAACTATTAAGGAGGGGCACTAATGGCGCAGAAAAATGACTATTACTCTTCCACAATTAATGAGTTTTACGGAGGAAAAGATTCTATTATTGAGATGGCTAAAGTCATTACTTATGATAATGAAAAGCAAGTGGCCAGAGTTTATACAATGACCTCTAATCAATACAAAGATGATGTTCCTGTTTATTTCCCAGCTTTATATCAGAATACAGGAATTATTTCCCCACCAGTTCAGGGTGCTACCTCAATGCTCCTATGGGGGGCTGACCGCCAACCATTTTTATTACCCGTACAAATTACAACCCCTGCTGTTGAAGTAGATAAGGGCTTAACCAATCTTAATGCTTCTCCTTCAATAACCGATGTTTTACACACATTAAAAAATATACAAGGTGGAGAGCATCTTATCCGCTCATTAGGAGGCGCATATGTTTTCCTAAAGAACTTAGGTGATGTAGAAATCGGAACTTCTCGTTTGCACCGATTAGCTGTTACGGAAAAGGATGGAGCCTTAGATTTGTTAGTAGAAAGAGTACGTACAGATACAGGGAATAGCCGCTTCTATCTAGGTCCCGTATCAATGGATTCAAATGAGGACTTACGAACACATTATTATTTTGAACTTGAAGAATATGCTGATGAACCATCCAAAATAAAAAACGTCGATAACGATGACATTATTCATCATGTCTTAACAGATAACTTGGACGACATTCAAATTGAGGATAACGATAAGATATTCAAGTCTCAGAAAGGTCATGTATTTAATGATACGGGGGATTTGCTAACGGATGAGGTAGATGGAACAGAACTGTTTTCTGAGGACATATTTGAAAAAGAAGGTGTGACTAGAGTTGAACAATTATCAAAAGGCGGGCGCAAAGTCATTCGTACCAGTACATCTGCTAACCGAACAGAGATTGCAGTATCTGCTTCTGAAGTGTCTGTTAGTCGGAGCAGTTTCACGTCAACCGGAACAAAAAACACAACGATTCGGATTGATGAAAACGGACAGTTATTATGCGGTCAAGATGGTCAAGAGTATGATTTAATTCCAATGCTTAAATGGTTTTACGAGCAGCGGGCATAAGGGGGAATGAGTGATGATATTAACCTTTGAAGTTTTTAAAACCGCTGTTAGGGCTTTACAAAACAACACACTTCAAGAAATCTTTAATTCATTAGAATCGGTTAGAGGTCATCATGAAGTATTGCAACAAAACTATATCGATAAGACAGACAGATTAAGTCGGACGATTATTTATTATAAAAAGTATGAGAATCAAATGAACTGGCGTAAAGAATCCATTAACACCAATGAAATACAAGTATGGGTTCCGCTTTTTCAAAAGCATAAGGAAGCCGATGTGTTCCCTGATGTAAAAGCAGATACGATTCAAAAGATTGTAAGTGCTAAAAGGGAGATGGATCATATTGACCTTTCTTTATCAGAATTGAAACTCAGGCTAGTAGAATTAGCTAGAAGCGCTAAGAGTCTTCAAGATGATATCCGAAAGGCTGCTACTCAATTATTTGTTTTAGAATCAGCAGTAGATATTTCTGTTTTTTTATCCTCAAGTAAATATGATCCCAAAGAAATAGCGGAGTATGAATTCCAGAAATACTATGATCTATATAGAAGGGCAGGTAATGAAATTGGATAACTTTACTTACTTCCATCTATGTAATCATCGTATCCGTAAATCAAATAGGGATGGAGAGGTGATGACTCTTACTGTTGATAGTAGTCAGAACCTAATTGATGTATTGATTAACGGAGCGGTAGTACTTGAAATCTATGAAGTGAGAGCTGTTGACTATGATAAGTCAGATGCTGAAATCAATGATTTTTATTACGATAATACTGATCGATTGCAGACTTACGATGATGTAGATCCTGGGGAATCGTATTACGATGAAAAGGAAGCCTATATAATCAATTACGGTAAATACTTTAAACCAGATGCTACCGTTTCTGAACCTCTACCAACCTCTTTTTATGAGCCGACATTACACAACCGTATTAAATGGATAGTAAAACCTCCTAAGCGTTATCAGGTTAAAGCGAAAGTTAGATATACCTACGAAGCCTATGATAATTACCGTCCTATCGATTGCCCAATCTGCGGCGGCAAAGGCTGGTTTATTGATATACTTAATAAAGATGGAGTGTTTGAAGTACCCGTAGGGATTGTGAAAGTTGCACAGCGTGTTGTGAAGGATTTTCTAACCGAATTAGGGACTCAATCATACGACCCCACATACGGAACAACGGTCAAGTATGATGCTATGAAGAACTCAGCAGATGATGAGACTGTCTTTAATAGTATAAGAGCCGCTGGTTCTCAAGTTGAAGATCAGTATTTAACTGATCAGCAGAATATGATTAACGAGTTGGAAACGGATGAAATCCTTTTAGCTTTATCTGTAGAAGATGTTTATAGGCTTACCGACAATCCTAGAATCACTATTATTCAACTACGTATTCAAACACAAACTGATGACCAAGTATTTAAGTTTGGTTATTAAGGGAGGGACTGAATTTGGCTGAGAATGATTTATCGAATAAGGAGAATATAGTAACTACCTATATGCGAGAATTAGCAAGACAAGAGTTTCCAAACCTTGACCTTAGTGATCATGGGGCATTTATGGAGATGTTCGGTGTACCTCATGTAAAAATGTTAACTCCTTTATTGGAATTAGCAGACCGCATAAAACTAACGCAAAGCCTTGATAATGCCGAACTAATGACGGATGAAGAAATGGACGAATTAGCAGCAGGCTTTTTTACTTTCCGTAATAGCGGTGAGTACTCTGTAGGAACAGCCATTCTAGCGTTTGATGATTTACCTGCAAATGGAGTACTACAAATACCAGCTGGTGCAGAAGCAGAATCTAAACAGGGGTATCGCTTTCGTGCATCCGAAACTATTGTATTAGATGAAACGGAACTTCCTAACTATTACGATGAATCGCTATTTTTATATCGCATACCTGTATTTTTTGAAGCTGAGAATCCAGGGGCACAATATGACATTGCCGAAAATGAGCTGCAAACGATGATTACAACTCTTCCTAATTTAGATAGCATTACCAATGAAATTAGCTTTAAAGGTGGGAAAGATCGTGAATCTAATCGTGAATTAGCAGATCGTATCATAGAAACAGGCAATACCCCGAACTTAGGTGTAGAACGCGGTTGGATCCGCTTTGCTAAGAGCTTTACTGAAACGGAGGATGTTATTGTAGCTGGTTTTGGACATCCTCTCATGCAAAGAGATGTTGTTGGCATTGCTCCCGAAGGAAGGTTTAGTTCTCAAGCTTCTCCAGAGGTTCATTGGGGAGGGAAAGTGGACTTGCATGTCAGAGGCAAGCGGCTTGAAGAGACAGTAGAGAGCGCTGTATTGGAAACCAATGATGATGGAGAATTATATGTGCCATTGTCTTATCATCCTACACACGATATTTTAGAAATTGAATTTACTCCCACAATTAATACTGATCCCGATTTAGACGAGTCGTATTTTATCGTAAAAGATTTTCTGTTAATGAAAAATGAGGATAGAGAAACGATTGGAACTCTTAATGAAGAATCATGGGTAGTAATGAAAGATGACCGCCTAGTAGAAGGTGATACGGTTTACGTTCGCTATCGTTATAATGCTTTGCTTCAAGATATGAATGATGAGTTGTATTTACAGGACAACCGACCTCCTGCAAGTGATGTGCTGTTAAAAGAAGCTAGAAAAAAGTATGTTCATAGTTCGATGATTATCCGCTTGGTTAATCCAACAACAGGACTTACGGAAAAAGACAGGAGCACGTTACGCCAACGTTTATATAACTACATTCGAGAACTTCCGACAGGAGCAGAATTACAATTCTCCGATTTTTCCGCTCCAATTTATCAAACGGACGCTACCTCTATTGAAACCTCCGTTGACTACATCAGTCTCCCTTCGCAATTTTTAATCACCGATTACGACAACAAATTCCTTTATTACTGTTTAAATAATGAGAAGCGTGAACTGTTGCAAGAGTTAGAGGACAATTCTCTTTATTTCAAGCAATGGATACCGTTTTTCAGGGATAATGTAACACTCTATGACTTTTTCGATGTGATGCATGTGCTGACATATCAAAACTTAGAAAAAGATGCATGGAAAAACCTATCAATGCGTGATCACGATTGGGGAAAACGTGTCTGGTATGTAGATATAGCAAAGCGAATGTTGGCTTATGTTAACTCTATTCAACGGTTATCACCTGCAAAATGGAAAGCAGAAACAAACGATTATTATGAATTAGGCAATTTGACCATTTTTGACGATGTAGCTTACCGTCCTCAGGAGCTAGAAGAAATGGTGAATTTATTTATGAATGTTGCTAATCCTCAAGAAGAGGAAGATAACTTCGAAAATATGCTTCATTTAGTCGTTTATCTTTCTGTCATCCTATACATCATCACAGCCGAGAATATAGGGGGAATGACAGCAAAAGATATTTTTGACTGGCTTATTGATTTAACGAAAGGGACGCCAATTGATTATCAAGTACACCATTAATAAAGACGGGAGGCGAAACCATTGCTAAGTAAAAAACAGCGTGAAGAATTGCTTTATTCACTATCCAGTTTTTATCGTGACTTCCTCCCTGTCGATAATCAGCTGCTAAAACTGTACGACATATATGCAAAGACCATTAACTATGCCTGGGATGTATTTGGTGAAGCAAATGATTCTCGTTTTATTTCTAGTACCAGAACGCTTAGTACCATTCCTTATTTTAAGGTGGATATTAACGACGCTGTATATGATCTAACAACAGCACGAATGTTAACGAGAATGAACTTCGAGGAACAGATTGCTTATTTAGACAAGGAAAAGAAGTATTCTTCATTCGTCTTTACTAAGCAGGATGCTGCTGGTGATCCGAGCGTTTATGGAATGAGATTGTTTGTAGATTTTACAGACACAGAGCCTTTAAAGCTTTATCAAGATTATTTCCTTCGCTCAAATAAACTGTATTTGTTGCCTGGATACATTCAGCGTAAGCGAAAAGCAGTACATTATCTGCATGCCTTCGATGTGAAGTACAACGATTTTACGTTAGAGAAGAATTTCGGTACTCGCTTTAATTTAGAAGCAGGACCGCTTCTTCCACGCTACGAATATCGTGATGTTCTTGAAGCCCACATGCGAGCTTTTAGAGGGGATATGACAATCCGTTCGTTAAAAGAAAGTATAAAATTAGCGACAAAGTGGGAGTCTTTTGAATTAGAAGATATGAAAAGTCCGACGATTTCTAAACAGAAGCTCAAACTGTATGAGGACTGGATTATTTCTCCTAATAAGTTCCTTGTTTCGCTGCCCGAAATCCTTATTTCAGGTAAAATAAAAATCAATATTATAAGGGCACTTATGAGTGAAGTTAAAGAAGCAGACAAAGATTACATGATCTTCTTTGATATTGATCGAATTGACCCTTATATCTTCCCTATGAATCGTTATCCAACTATTAGCTATCAAAGGGGAGAAAAGTTAACTCCAGAAGATGACTCCGCAGTAAGCTTTGTAAGCCTTCAAATAAAAGACTATCCCCTTGACGTTGCAGGTCGTTACGATACGGTTTTCTTCTACAATTTAAACATGCAGTACGATGATCCACCTGGCAATGAAATTGTAAGTATTAAACAAACGCCAGGAAACTTTGAAGATACCCCTGATATGGCCGACTCGTTTGATATTACCCCACTAGATTCACCTAGTTTCCCTAAAAACTTTAAGGCAAATAAGGAAGAGTCAACTGGTCAAATTACATTTTCTGTTAGCTCAGATAGTGCAGAAACAACCCAATTTGAATTGTATGCTGCCGCTAACGAAACAGATGAATATGAGCTAGTTGAAACCATAAATAATGACCCTTCTGTACCCACATTGTATTTCCAACACCAAGCGAAGGATAGCGGATATCAGTATTATAAAAGTAGATCGATAGCTGCTACAGAACCTTCATTTTTTAGTCGAGTAATTGATGTGTCAGAAAGTATGTTTAGTGATATTGAAAACATTGATGATACTTACAGCTTGGAAGATTCATATCAGTTGAATGAACTAAATAGTGGAGAAACTTTTATTTCGTATCTATTCGATTTGAATGATTAAAGGGAGGTGGAAGCATAATGACGCTTAGAGATGGAAAAGGCAATGTAATTAATGTTGGAAGAAATAACGATATGCTTTTGGAAGATTTAATTGATAGTTTGCAAGAATGGAGTAATGACCAAAGTACAGGTGACCAAAATGAAGGTGGTCTTTTACAGCAACTAATTGATAGCCTGAAAGCCTTAAATAAAGATGTAGCATCATTAGAAAATATTACTCTTTATTCATCTTCAACAACTGGCACAGGTGAACCATTCACAGTAGGGCATTGTCATAAGGCAAACGTTAGAATTTCAGGAGGCGCGACTAGCCGTACTGTTGTCTTTGAATTCACAATGGACGGTGCGAATTGGGAACCGATGAATGCGGTTAAGATTTCCGATTTAACAATGTCTAAAGAAATCACGTCCAATAATGAGACATGGGAGCTTCAAATTGCAGGGTTTTATCAAATTCGTGCAAAGGTTACTCAAATCAGTGGAGGATCTGCCACTGTAAAAGGAATAGCAGTTTCATAATTTCAAAGTATGTAAAGGAGTGAAAAGGTATGGCTTTATTTCCATTAGGTGATTTGCTGTCAAAGCTTAAAGATGGCATTACAAAAGCTTTGAACGTAAGAGGGGAAGTAGATATTACAGGTAGTAATGTTCAGCTGCCGGTAGAAATTCAAGGTAAGTATACGAAAACAGAAACAACGCATTCAGCATTAACTATTGCTCCTGGTGCTTGGTCGCAGGGTGCATGGTTAGAATCAAATGGCGCAGAGAAAATTGCTGTGACCGCTTCTATGTCTGGAGGAACCGGAATGACTGTTGCAGTGGATTTTTCTCATGATGGCAGCACGCAAGCAATGAGTTCAACTCTTTACGACAATACAGGTACAACAATCGGTACGGAACAAACCATTTTAGCAAAATATTTTAGAGTATCTATTAGAAATAAAGATGCGTCTGTGCCGAAAACAACAAATGCGTGGTCGTATTTTAAATATTGAGGAGGATATAAAAGATGCCTTTTAATTCTACTGATTTCACCTCGCCACCTTGGGCGGCTGGTGTAATGACATTAACACATGAAGAGTGTATTGAGGTGAAGGAAAAATGCCAACAAATTGTTGATGATTTCACTCCAAGTAGGGAGTTTGGAGAGCCTACCACTTTTTACGTAGTCTCTGAGTACAATGAAATCGATTGGACAAAAGCCATTAATGGCGACACTTACGAAGCTTTGCTAGATTATGATGTGGACACTATGACAGGTGGCATTCCATATAATCCAGATAATCAAGAGGAACAACCTACGGAAGAACCTGCTCCAGCAGAACCTCCAGCCGATGAGCCCACAGAAGAGCCTACGCAAACAGACCCTCCAACTGATACAACTACCGATCAGCCTACAGATGGAACTGACGAATCAACACAAGGGGAATAACTCCCCTATATTTTAGGGGGTGAAGTTTGTGTATAAAAATGTTTTAAGAAACCCGCTTGCAAGGGCTTATGCATCCTCCGTTATGTCGGGAACTGGATATGTTGCTGCAAATGCTATCGATGGAACAGGAGATGCAAAGCTAAACAATTCAAGGTGGGTATCTAATGACTCAACTGCTGGAACATGGCTTCAGGTCGATCTTGGATGTTTGGCTAAAATAGATAAATTTATTCTCTACTCTGGAAATTCTGGTAATGGTACTTCAGTGGATAACGCTATTCAAAATGGTGATTTTCAAATTAATAAAGATGGTCAGTGGGTAACTGTTAGCTCGTTCAGAGGAAATTGGGTAGGGAATTATAAAGTTGAGAAAGCAATTACAGCGGTTGTTACAGATAAAGTACGTATATACTTCCCAATTACGGAACCTCAATACAGAGTTTTTGAGTTTGAAGCTTATGGAGAAATTTTAGGGAAGCAAGCAGAGTTATATAAAAAGAATTTACTCACTAGTGATAGAGCTACAAAAGGCTACTATATCAGTGATACATCTGGACAATTAGCTACTTCTTCAGCTGGTGTAGATACTACTGATTACCTCCCAGTTCAAGAGCAGAAAACATATAAATTTGAGGGATTCAAAACGGGTTACACTTTAACTATGAGAGCAGCATGGTTCAATGCTACTAAAGGTTATATTGGGGGAACGACTATCACAGCTGACAAGCAAGTTTCGGCTCCTTGGGGAGCGCGATATATCCGTTTTAGTGTTCATCCCAATGATTATCCTATGGCTAGTTTTTATGAGGCAGGATTCAATGGGAATAAAACAGCTTTTTTGTCTCCAGAAGAGAATTTAATTCCTCCTTTTACTAGTCCTAGTTGGATAGAAAATAATCCTGCAGGTGGCACTTTGGCAATTGATTCCAACAACCCTTATAGAGCTACTTTTTCAGGTCTAACGAGTCAGGGGAGAACAGTCTATATACCTGTTACGAAAGGGAAAACGTACTCGTTCTCATTTATTGGCGTTCAATATCCTACCGTTTATCGAATTTACAAAGGAAAATATAATTATCATGTTGACTCTCAAGTAATTGGTATCGATAATAACAATATTTCGTTTACTGTGGATGATAGTTATAATGGGTTCATTTCTGTTCGTTTAGCTGTAGGTATTGATAATGGAAGCGGAGCGGTTAATGGATTAATGTTAGTCGAAGGTCAACCCAAAGCATTTAAACCTTACAAACTAACTCCCAAAAAAGCTAATTTAGTTCCCCGAGATAACCTTTTACCGCCGCTGACTCAATGGAAAAAAACAAATTATCCGGCTGTTGTGATTTCTGACTATGAAGGGGAGATTGATCCAACCTCAAACTATACAGGGTTCAAGATTGAAAACTTCGACATAAAAAGAAACACTGATTATACGCTAAGCGTTGAGGAAATAACCCCTGGTGCTGTTCTGTTTGTAGCTTATCAAGATAGTACAGGGACTAATAGGTATGCTACTGCAAACAGTGATTCTCTAGTAAAAACGGTTAATATTCCAGCGAGTGCAAAGCTTTGTTGGGTCGAAATGCATTACCAACAGAATAGGGGAAAAGCAAGGTTTAAGAACTTTAAACTTGAAGAAGGAAATCTAAAAACACCGTTTAAGCCGCAAGTACTTGGAGCTAAATCGGCAAACTTAAAAGTTAAAAAGAACATGCTTCCTCCTTTAACAGATCTGCGTTGGTATCTTGCTACAGGACAAATAAAAGGAGAGATTCGAGGCGACTATGAGTACTATATGACTCTTGATTCGGATAGAGTTGTTGGGTTAGATATTGATATGCCTTTAGAAGCCAATCAAACGTATACTTTATCGGCTGATGCCATCGGTGAAAATGCTCGTATCCGTGTAGTGCGAAAAAGTGATAATGTCTTTTTAGCAAACTTAAATAATACTAATTCACCAGTTATTTTTACCCCAAATACAAGTGACACTTTCGTTCGTATTGAAAACAATAATAAGGCCGGAAGTTATACAATTAAAAATTTCATGTTGCAAAAGGGTTCCGTATCTAATCCAGTATTTGAACCTTATAAATTAACTAATAAACCATCAATATGGTCATAAAGGGAGGGCGAAAGATGCTTAGAAAACGTGAACATTCCGACGGTTTTACAGGGATTGGTACAGTAACCATTCATCCTTTTAAAATAATGTCAGATGGAACAAAACAGTATCTTCCTTTTACAAGAAACAACTTGATTGTAGAAGCAGGTAGAGCTTCTTTAATTGATTTACTAACAGGAGCAAGGCGAAAAAAGCTTAGTTATATTCGTTGGGGAAAAGGTGGAGCGCTTAATTTTCCAGAAGGAGATCCGCTTAATCCTTTAGCAGTAGATGATAAAGATACGGATATAGCGACCTTTTTATTGGACAAACCATTGAGTCCGTATAACCGTACTTCTCCTACAGAAGTTGAATATGTTGAGACGCTTATCTGTGACGAAGTGAACGACGATGTGAATGAAGCTGTTATGCTGTTTGAAGATGAGACCTCACAAGAACGTACTATTTTTGCAAGAATTACTTTTCCTACTGTTCGATTGACGCTTGAACAAGGGACGGGAATTGAAATCAGATGGGTATTCAACTTTTCTAAAGCAGAAGAAATCGAAGTTTCTTATCAAGAACCTTCAATCCCTACGCCTCCTGATTCTTCAGATGTTACCCCACCAGCAAACGTTACTGGATTGAGCAAAACAGTAACAGGAAACTCCGTAACTATTAGTTGGGCAAATCCGCTCGATGAAGACTTTAGCCATGTCACTATCTACCGTGATGGAAATCAAGTAGCAACGAATGTGACGGCTGCCTCTTATACTGAAACCGTTACTGTAACTGGACTCCATACGTATAGGGTAGTTTCTGTTGACTTGGCAGGCAACGTATCTACAGGTGCTTCGATTGATGTTACCATTTAATTTTTTCTCAAGAGAGGTGAATGGCATTGGCACAACATATTGATACCGAATTTCGAGAAAGGGCAACCTCCGAACCTCTTAATAAGCGGTTTAGAGATATTACAGGGCCTACAGTATTAAGCGGTTTTCGCTTAGCGGTAGGAAGTGCTGATTTTTCAGTCAGCCTTGTACGTGGAGATTATATAAGCAGCGTTGCTGTAACTCCTAGCGGCACGAGGGTAGAAGAGGATACAGACATTTTAGATGCTGTTTTAATAGAGCCCAATGATTTGAATGAAGGGAATCCACGGGTAGATTCAATTTATTTAGTCTATCAATTTGGAACAGAAGGCGTACCTGCATCTTATCAAGTCGTTCCAGGTATAGGTGGCAGTCCTGAGCCTTCTCAAAATCCTAATCCTAACACGCATTTACTATTAGGATATGTAAATGTACCACCAATGGGAGAACCTCCAAAAGCGCAGGATCTCGTTTCTGTAAATACAGGGATTCATACCTTAGAGGTTGCTAATAGTTCCTTATTCCACGGACGAGCAACATTTGAAGATGAGGTAATCTTTAATGCTCCTGTAAAATTTTTAAACGGTACAACAGGAGCTGATGATCCGAACGCCTCATTTATTGAAAAACTCTCGTATCCTATTATTGCAAATCCAGGGGATCAAGAGTTTACTCTTCCAACACCATATACTCCAAAAACCAACTCCCTACAGGTTTATAAAGATTGGCTTCCTCAACCGATTAGTCAATATGACGAAAATTCACCAACTACGTTTAAGTTTCATGATCCGCTAAAAGGTGGAGAGAAGATATGGGCAGTATGGTATCGCAACATTTCTTTTTATCGTCCGGAAAGTCATAATCACGACGAATTGTATTTCCGTAAAAATGAAGTGAATAATAGAAGTCTTCATCACATTGAAGATTACTTCGGAGGTACAGACGGAAGGGTATTAAAACATTATCTTGGTACTACAAATTATGTAGTCATTCCGCCTGTTGCCACCGATAAGGCCGCTGATATTGGTGAAATATCCATTGAAAAACGAGCAGATGAAATTATCGTTTTCAACACGGGAACATATAGAGGCAAGTTTGACTTAGCCTTTTATGTAAAACAATCTTATCAATACGTGCCAAATAATGAGGATATAGGTTTCTTTGATATCTTCTCCTCTGATATGGATGAAACTACTTATACGTATCGTCAAGTTGATTACAAGAGAAACGATGGAACTTTATATTTAAGAACCACGCTTGAAAACTTTGACGCGCGGGGTTACTATCGCAGGGTTCGATTAGATTTCTATAATACAGAAGGATTGCAAATTATTAAGACACAACGTTATGCGTTAGATTACGATGCGAATGGTTTATTGTATTCTCGTGTTCTTATTCCAGAAGGTCCTTCACCTCAATAATATCGCTTTAAAAAGAACTAAAGCCCTCTGCGTTTTCAAGAAGGTTTTAGTTCTTTGCTTTATAATGAAGACAACGTATTTTTGAATGAAAGGGGGAAGTCTCAATGCCTGAAAATTTGCCGGAACTGGCCGTCGATGATGATTTCTCATCTGAAGCATATCAGCCCGATGAAGAAGGTATATACAGGGTTATTGAGTACAAGAGAAGAGATGGAACCTTGTATATGAGATCCACGCTAAATCAACTAATCGCCCCTGGTATCTACGCTCGTGCTACTCTTACCTATTTTGATTTCACAGGAACAATCCCCTTACATGAAGTCAATTGGACATTTCAATATGACATTAACCGGAAAATCATCTCCAAGAGGATTGAATAGCTATGGATATTCGTACAATTTTAGCCGACCACGGTATTGAAGATGCGTCTAAAGCTACGATTGATGGGGATTTCAATAGGCTGCAAGAGCAGATTACCAATCTCGATCAGTATGTAAATATGGCTTTTCGAGATGGAATAGTGGAAGAGATGGAAGCTAAGAAAATACAGGTCTACATTAATATCCTCTCTGAAGCTAGTAAAAAGGTACAAGAACGATACGATGAAATCATTAACAACCCCGCATTAACGCCTGGTCCTACACGTGATGAGTTAATGGCAGCAAAGTCAGCTTACGATACTAACTATTATGATTTAGTGGCTGCTATTACATATGCCATCGAGGACGGAAGATCGACACAAGAAGAAGCAGATCGAGTTGATTCTAGTTATCTACTTCTTACAGAAAGTTCAGCTCGTTTAGAAAAGGCAATGGAGAAAGCTGTTTCTGTCATCATAAATGAACGTTCCAATGAAGCTGAAGCTAATGCAAAAGAGTATGCTAGCCAAATGAAAGACGATTTATTGGAAGTAACAAATGATATTAATAAACGTCTTTTAGCTACTGAAGGCTATGTAGATGGAGCATTCCGAGATGGTATTATTTCTGAATACGAAGCTAAAAACATTGGCTCCTACCTAAACTCTTTATCCCTCCAAAAGGCTGAACTTGATCAACGCTACAACGAAATCTACAACAACTATTTTCTACAAGGAACACCCAAAACCAATCTTCTTGATGCAAAAACTAAATACAACGCTCAATACGAAGCGCTTATTAGCTCAATCAATACGGCTATATTAGATAGCTTTGCTACTCCAGAAGAGAGTACAGAAGTTCGTCAAGGGTTTGTCGAACTGGAATCTGCTCTTACTTTGCTTGTTAGTTGCTTTGAAAAAGCGATTGATTCTTTAACACAAGAAAAGGCAAATAAAGCTGAACAGTTAGCAAAAGAGTACGCTGCAACAGAAGCAGCGCAAAAGGCTGAACAGGCTCGTCTGGCTGCTGAAGCTGTTGCGAAACAAGAAGCCGCTGCTGCTTTAACTACCGCTAATGCTTATGCTGATGGAGTAGTCACTGAAGAAGAGCAACGAGCTATTAATGATGCTAATCAAAAACTTGCTGAAGCAAAAGAGTATGCTGAAGCTGTTGCTGAAGATGCAAGGAAAGCTGCCGAACAATATGCGCAAGAAAAAATTCAACAGGCTGACCAAGCTGATGCTGCTGTTTCTGATGCAACCATGTATCTTCAAAAAGTAATGAATCTTGCTTATTTAGATAAGGTCATTACTCCGGAAGAACAAGAAGATATTGATGAGGCTCAAAGACAGCTGGAGGAAGCGAAAGGTCGCGCTGATACCCTGACCAAGGAAGCTATTCTTGCAGCTCAAGCCTATGCGGATCAACAAGCAAAAGAGGCGAAGGAAGCTGCACAAGAATATGCAGAAGCGGAAGCAGAAGCAAAACGTATTGCAGCACAAGCTTATGCTGATGGAATTGTTACAGCAGAAGAAGAACGTGCCATTGCAGATGCGAACGCGAAATTGGAGGAAGCAAAAAAGCATGCAGAAGCGGAAGCAGCTCAGGCAGAAAGTGCAGCAAAACTTCATGCTGATACAGAAGCAAAAGCAGCAAAGGATTATGCTGATGAACAAGTAGATGCCGTAAAAAATGACATCGTATATAAGGTTGAAATCATCAGCTCACAAGGACTTATTTTCAAGAATGGACAAGTTCAGACCACACTTGAAGCAAGGGTTTATCATGGTGCAACTGATGTAACAGACACCATTGATGCAAATCGTTTCCGCTGGACGAAAGAATCTAGTAATCCAGAAGAAGACCAGAAATGGAACAACGCTCATTTTGGCGGAACCAAAACAATTACTGTTACCCCCGCAGATATCTACGTAAGAGCCACATTTAATTGTGATATTTTAGACGCATAAAAGGAGCGTGAACATTATGCCTGTTATTTCGACTGGCCAAATCACCATCACAGACTTTTCAGATGCTGTATCATTAACCGCTTTTATCAGCGCAACTCAGCCAAAGACACAAATTTATAACCCCGATAATGGTACTTACGTTCCGAACTGGACAAGCGGAAGTACTCCTATGAAACTAACTCCTTCTCTATTTGTTTCCGGACAGGCAGGTGATTTAATAGGAAGCTCAAATGTACAAAGTATAACTTGGTACGATGCGGCAGCCCCTAATACTCCTCTAACCGATGGATCCACTTACGGAATTCCTACATCTGGTGTAAAAACCCTTACGATTAAAACGAATGTATTAGCAGGAAATGTTTCTTCAAAAGATTATGTAGCTGTAATTGTTTATCGAGATCCTTCAACAGGATTGGATTTAACAGTTAATGCTTCTATTTCTTTAAGTAAAGTTGTGAATGGTGGAGGGATAGCAGACGCGATTGCTACAACACCACAAGGTAACATCTTTAAAAATGCCAATGCTACATCACTTCCAGCTGTATGTAATTTGTATAGAGGTTCAACTATTGATACAACAAGCGTTTCTTATCAATGGTACCGCCAAGAATCGGCTGTTACAACAGACGAAGGAGGAGGAATTGGCTGGCGTAAATTAACCTCAACTATTAACTACGGTACGACAGGTTATACCACGAATACCCTCACTGTTCCTACAAATGCTGTCCTCAATGTTGAAACCTTCAAATGTGTTATTACCGATACAGATAATACAAGCACTACGTATAATCAAAAGTTTTTTGACGTTGTTACCTTTATGGATCAATCTGACCCTATTCAAGTGATGATTGAATCACCAGGAGGAACTATCTTTAAGGTTGGCTCTCCAAACAATAGTACGACTTTAAGAGCGCGTCTTTTTCAAGCTGGAAGAGAAGTCGATGGAGATGGTACTGGGGGTTATATCTACAAATGGTACAAATACGACAAAGCAGGAAATCTAGTAACTGGTTTTGGTGGTACAGGCGTTAATTATAAGACTGGAAAAACATTATCTGTAGGAGACGCAGATGTAGATTCAAAAGCTACTTTCCAAGTTGAAGTCGAAAAATAAAGGAAAGGAGAAGATAATATGGCGCTCATCATTGCTGCAGGTCAAATAACAATTGCAGAAGTAGCAGACGGTGAACAAGGCGTACCCGGTATTCAAGGGCCTACTGGTCAAACACTCTATACGTGGGTAAAATACGCTGACGATGCTTCTGGTAACGGTATGAGTGATTTACCAGATGGGAAAAAATACATCGGATTAGCTTATAACAAAACGACTCCTACAGAATCGACCAGTACTGCGGATTATGCTTGGAGTTTAATTCAAGGGGCGCAAGGTATTCAAGGTCCTTCAGGAACAAACGGTCAGACACTATACACATGGATTCGTTATGCTGATTCTCCCACTTCGGGCATGTCTAGTTCACCTACAAATAAAAAGTACATGGGGATTGCTTACAATAAAACAAGCTCTACCCCTAGTTCTACTTATAGCGACTATACATGGTCACTGATTCAAGGTCCTCAAGGTCCAACGGGCGCTACTGGTGCTCAGGGCATTCAGGGACCAGCTGGACCTACTTTGTACACATGGATAAAATATGCTGATGATGAAACAGGGAGTGGTATGAGCGATTTACCTTCAGGTAAGAAATATATTGGTCTTGCTTATAACAAGACGACTGCTACCGAATCAACAACCGCTACAGATTATACATGGAGTCTTATTAAAGGTGATCAGGGTATTCAAGGACCAGAAGGAGCAGATGGGCAGTCACTTTATACGTGGGTGAAATATGCCGACTCTCCTATTAGTGGTATGGATGATGATCCTACTTATAAAAAGTATATGGGGATTGCTTATAATAAAACATCTCCAACTGAAAGTACGGATTATAACGACTATTCATGGTCTTTAATTCAAGGTCCTCAAGGTACACAAGGAATTCAAGGTCCCGCTGGACCAACTCTCTATACGTGGGTAAAATACGCAGATAGCTCAACTGGAACAAATATGAGTGATTCTCCTACAGGAAAAACATATATCGGTATTGCTTATAATAAGACCTCCGCTACTAAGTCAACCAATGCTTCTGACTATACATGGAGTCTTTTTAAAGGTGATCAAGGTATTCAAGGGCCTGCTGGAGCCAACGGACAAACTTATTATACATGGCTTAAATATGCGGATTCGCCCACAAGTGGTATGAGTGATGATCCGACAAATAAAAAATATATGGGGATTGCTTATAATAAGACTTCTGCTACAGAAAGCACCAATTACAGTGATTACTCATGGTCTCTTATTCAGGGACCAACAGGGGCTACAGGTGCTCAAGGTGTTCCTGGTCCTGCTGGACAATCTCTTTATACATGGGTGAAATACGCTGATGATGCTTCAGGTAACGGCATGAGTGATTATCCAGATGGGAAAACCTATATTGGTCTTGCTTATAATAAAATAAATGATACGGAATCAAATATAGCTTCTGATTATACGTGGAGCTTAATTCAAGGTGAGGAAGGGATACAAGGACCTGCTGGAGCAGATGGACAGTCACTTTATACGTGGGTAAAGTATGCAGATTCTGCAACTACGGGTATGTCGGATTCTCCTACAAATAAAAGCTATATGGGGATTGCCTATAATAAGACAACACCTACAGAAAGCACGAATTATAGTGATTATTCATGGTCTTTAATCAAAGGGGCTACAGGTTCAACAGGAGCGACAGGTAAACCATTCACATGGAATTTACTCAAGAATGCTGGTTTATATAAAGATACGTCAGGTTGGTCACCGGCAACGGGTGTAACACGAGATACTTCATTTACAAACAACGGTATTAATTCATGGAAATTTGCTGTCACAGGGCTTACAAGTGATTCGTGGAGATCGGATAATCCAGATAGGGTTCCAGTTAGTCCGGGTGCTATTGTTTCTGCTAGTGTAGAACTCTATATTCCTACGACTAACAATATCGATTCACAAGTAGCATTGGAGATACAATATTACAACTCATCGAATGCTCGTATAAGCACAGTAACTGTTAATGCTAATAAAGCTACAGTCGATAAATGGCAACGATTAGAGCTTAATAATAAAACAGTTCCTGCTAATACAACCTCTATGAATGCGCGCGTATGGGTACAGCGAAACGGCACATTCTGGTCGTCTAAATTAAAATTAGAATTTGGTACAGTCTCTACAGAATTTTCACCTCACATTGATGATACAAAAGGGGAGAAAGGCGAATCTCTTTATACATGGATTAAGTATGCTGATGATGCTACAGGCAGCGGAATGTCTGATACGCCTAACGGAAAAGCTTATATCGGAATTGCCTATAACAAGGCAACGCCGACTGAATCAACGACTGCTTCAGATTATGAATGGAATAAGATCCAAGGGGAAGACGGAGTAGTTGTCACTGAACCGCTTAATCCTCATGTTGGTCAACTATGGATACGTAAAAATAGTGATCCTTCGAAGCCTGATGAGCTTGTAAGATGGGATGGTACTGGATGGGTACAGCAATCTCTTTCATTAGAAGAGCTTGATCCCGTACAATATCAACGTTTAGTGGATATGGTAACGGCTATGAATGGGTTGGCTGATGATGGCACCTTAACCGTAATGGAGAGGGATTATGTACAAGATAAGATAATTGCAATGGTAGGAGGGGTTTTAGCCCCTAATGATTCGTTACCAGATATGAGTACCTTAATGGCTTCTAATAAAGGGGAAGTCTTTTCTACCAAAAAACAAGCAACAGCAGCAGGTATTTTATCAGATGATTCTAGTTATGTTGCTGTAGATACGGCTTATAACAATCTCCGTACCTACTTAAATACATTAACGCCTCGTCCTTGGGATACGACTTCATCCTCAAGTGTTGTTATTGACATTACAAATTGGCGTAACCTATGGAATCAGTACTATAATTCATTATTTGTTTTAAGTGAAGCAACTACTGGTAAGCTGAATGGCCGTATTACAACCATTGACCAGACGTACCAGAACGATATTACAAATCCAGATACCGGTTTAATTAATCGTATGGATAGCGCGGAGCAAAAGATTGAAAATGGTTCTATCATAAGTACTGTTATGAGTTCAGAAGAATATCGATTGTCTATGGATACCAAAGCAAATGCTGATGATTTAGCAGGTTATGCTTCTAGTTCTGATTTAGAGCAAGCGACAAATTCAATCAATAACAGTGTAGATGAAAAAATTTCAGGCATTGATTTTAGCCCTTACGTGACTTCTACTCAACTAGAACAAACTTCTAATCAGTTTAATTTCCAATTTCGAAATAGCGGCGGTATTAACTTGCTGAAAAATTCAACCGGATTTGCTAACCTTGATTTTTGGGAGATTACAGGTACGGTTAATACTATTCAGAATGCGGAATTAGATGTAAGAGGGGCAAGTAGTGGCTTTGTTTTCACTGGTGGAACGTTGTCTCAAACCATTCTTGTAACCTCACAAATCTATACCGTATCTGTTATTGTAAAAAAAGGTACTGCTGGTACTGGATACATTAAAGTGTATGATAGCTCTCAATCTTTTTCTGTACCGCTAAATGCTAACACAGACTATGATTACGTTAAGTATGCGATTAACATTGTTCCAATTGGTGAACAAATTACAATTGAACTGCAAGGAGATGCAGACAGCGGATTAATCTTTACAGGAGCAATGGTTAACGTAGGATCAGAACCTCTCCAATGGCAGCATGCGCCTGGGGAAATTTACAATACAAATGTTTTGATGGACATGAATGGAATTCGCGTCATTTCTTCTGTATATGAGGGATACACAGCCATCACACCAGAAGAATTTGCTGGTTATGCAGAAGTAGAGGGAGAAATGATGAAGGTATTTACCCTTAATAAGGACGTAACCGAGATGACAAAAGCACAAGTCGATTCGGAAATTGTTATGAGCCCTATTAAGGTAATACCAATAAAAACAAGCTCCTACAATGGCTGGGCATTCGTTCCATCTGATGAATAGGGGGAAAGCATATGGCTCTTAGTGGGGTATTTTACAAAAATGCAGCAAGCGGATATCGAATACAAGTTGAGTGGAGTGCTACCCAAAACGTAGGAAACAATACAAGTACCATTACTCAAAAGTTGTATTGGGTATCTTTAAACTCTTACAGTACGATTAATTCAAGTACTACAAAAAGTGGTTATCAAAATATTAATGGAGGCACGGATACTACCTTTAGTGGTACTGGTCTTGCCGACTTAAATGGTAACCAAAAGAAACTACTTCATACGCTTCAAGAAACGGTATCTCATAACTCTGACGGTACGAAATCTGTTCTTTTAGAAGCGTCATTTTCTCCGAATATAACGTTAAGCAGTGGCTATGTTGGAACAGTTACTGCCTCTTCCACCGTTACTCTTAACACCATTCCACGATCATCAACTTTAACAGATAAACCGGATTTCAAAGCTGGAGGGAATTTATCTGTTGGCATTTCAAGGGCTTCTTCTAGTTTCACTCATACGGTAAAGCTTTATGTAGCAGGAAGCGATGGGGTCTATGATTTGATTGAACAAATGACAGGCCAAACAACAAGTGCGTATTTCAATTTTTCTTTAGCTGATGATGAGTTGATTTTTAAGCAACTTGCAGGAGCTTCATACCGTTCCTCAAAAATTGAGTTACTTACGTATAGTGGATCTACACAAGTTGGTTCAACGGAAACCACATATGGTACGGTGAGTTCCCCAAATGCCAGTACGATAGATTCAAGTTCCAGGGCAAATTTCAATATAGGTGATGACGTTTATGTAGGTATTGAAAGGGAAGATCCTAACTTTACTCACACGCTAAAATATTACGTGAACAATACTTTGATTAAAACAACAACCGATGTAGGCTTCAGTGATACATGGAAGCCTACAGATGCTGAAAAGACCAATATGTATAACCAAGCCAAAAACTCTAATTCTGTGGGTACAAAAATTGAGTTGATTACGTATCAAGGGTCGACGCAGGTACGGACAAGTACTAGCATTACAGGTACTGCTAAGGTGACAAATAGTAATCCTTCATTTAGCGGTAATTATACGTATAAGGATACGAATACAACGACTTCGGGTTTAACTCAAAATGATCAGCTTATGATTCAAAGTAAGTCTACACTACAGGTGCAAATTCCTTCTACCGCTTTTGCAACTGGCGTAAATGGAGCAAGTATCGTTCAATATGTTGCAACAATCAATGGTGTCTCAAAGAGTGTGACAACCCCATTTACAAGTCCCATTGTCTTTGATATGGGAGTAGTTAATGCTCCAACAAACGTTACATTAACAGTTAAAGCGGTGGATAGTCGAGGTAACTCAACAAGTGCTCAGAAAACAATTACGATGGTACCTTACGCAAATCCTGTTGTTAATACGAGTGTGACTCGTGCTAACAGCTTTGAAAATACGACTACACTAAAATTAAGTGGAAGTATTTCATCCGTCTCCGGTAAAAACTCCGTACAAGCTACAGAATATCGCTACCGTGAAAATGTTAGCGGTTCTTCATTTAATGCATGGACTCCTATTACTCGAACAACTTCAGGAAATACCTATCAAGGTGATAATGTTACATTTGATTTCGATAATACAAAGTCTTACATTTTTGAAATCCGCACTTCCGATTTATTAGGGACTACTACAGTCACTCGAACCGTTGCTGTTGGTAAACCTATCTTCTTTATCGACACATTAAAAAAATCATTAGGCATTAATATGTTTCCAACGTTATCAGCTGCATTAGAGATAGAAGGAGTGATAAAGACTTACAGTTCCTTGGGAAGCATTACGCTGGGTGGAAGAGATATTAAAATCCATGAAAAAAGGGCAATGGTTGGCCTTAATGACGCAGATGGAAATGAGCTTCTGATAAATTACAATAAAGACTTCGCAAATGGAACGAGAGTGCCAGGGCCTTTCCACGTGGAGACCAATGATGATGCAAGCGGGTCAAATAACGCAGGTCTTATGGTGGGTTCTGCGTCAGGGGGAAATATTAAGTTTGATGGGAATGAAATATCAGCATACACCGGCAGCAGTCCAGCCCAAATTTTTATAAATCCAGATGGAGGAAAAGTTAATTTTCATTTTACTAAAAATCCTAGTCTTGTAATTAGTGATGGCTGGATAGAAAACATGGATTATATCTATCCATCGTTACAGAACGGGTGGAGTAACTATTCTAGTAGTGTTGGTGGCTTTCAAAGAGCTGCTTATTGGAAAGATAAAAACGGAACTGTATTTGTGGTAGGTATGATTCGGTATGGTACAACCTCTACTACTTCTGGAACCGTACTATTCACTCTACCGGCTGGGTACAGACCTGCAAGCGAACACACTTTTACTTGTGCTACATCCAGTACCTCTAACCCAGCTAGAATAGATGTAAATCCAGATGGAACAATTCAAGGTCACGGAAACCTAAATACCCAATGGACATCACTTGCTGGCATTGCATTTAAAGCAGAGAAATAAGGAGGTTCATTATGAGTTTAAAAGAATATTACGAAGTTGACCAAAAAGGGAATCGTCTAGATGTGCATGTGCTTGACGATGAAGTTGATGATATTCCCGATAACTACGTACCTGGATGGGGAGAAAGAGTCTTCTATAATCCTATTTATAATTTTGAATTTCAGGATTGGGTAGAAGCTGAAAACCTTGAGGGAATTTTAGAAGAAGAGAAACGATTAAAAGATGAAGAATTGAATGCAGCTACCAATGAGGCAATTGCAGCAGGATTTGACCATACGATTAATGGGGTAACATACCATTTCTCCTTTGATACAGAAGCTCAATTAAACTATCAAGGAGCTGAAAGGTTACTTAGCAAAGGAACATTAACGAGTATCGATTTTACAGTGTTCCGTGATGGCAATTATGAACGTATACCAATTACTGCAGAAGAAATGGATAAGATAACAATCGCAATCCTTATGCACAAAAATCGTAATATTGTTAAGTATAGGGAGCTACTATTGCCGTTGGTACAAGGGGCAAAGACAGTGGAGGAAGTGAGGGCGATTACATGGGATTCAATATAAATGCCGGTGACATTGTTTTTATAAGAGGAAAAGGTATGATATCCAACATTATTAAATGGGTAGATAATGGAGAGTTCAGCCATGTTGTTATAGCAACTTCAGAGTTTAATTGTTTAACAGCTGAGTATAATACAAAAGTAGAAGAAGTTCCTTTTACTTATGACGATTATGAAGTCATTGACCTTGGATTGAATCCTATAGAAAGACATCAGATAACCATGCTTGCAAGAGAGGAAATTGGTAAAGGGTATGATTATAGCCAGATTATTTGGTTACTTTTCAAGCGGTTCCTTCGTTTAAAAGGCAGCAATCGCTTTAACAGTCCTAACAACTATATTTGTTCAGAACTGGTTAACCATTTACTTGTTCGTCTCAATAAAATCCCGCCTGGTACAGATCTTACGGATTGTACCCCTAATCAACTATACGCATACTTAGCGTATCAATTTCCACAAGAGATTATCCGTAATACAAAAAGACCGTTATGACCCTTCATTTTCAAAGAAAAATTATTCCATAAATTCTATAATAGAAACAACACTTGCAAAGGAGGCATATATCTATGGGAGCACCATTAACCATCGAGCAAATTGTGTTAAACCATAATATTGGCGTAAACCTATCAGACGCAGAATCTTTAGAAGGTCATCCACTTGAAGATTTCTCTCTTGTTGGACATAAGCATTCAGCAAACGATATTACGACAGGTATTATGGATCCTGAACGTCTTCCAACTGCAACGAGTTCTGGAAGGGGAATTGTAGGATTATCTAGTTCAACAGACAGCGATTCACAGGTAATAGCCGCTACTCCTTATGCTGTACAAGCTGTTAAGAACATTGCAATCAGTAAAGCAGATGCTGACCACAAACATCCTGCTTCGCAAATTACTGCAGGTACGTTTCCAGCAATCATTGCAGCATACGGAAATAAGAGCTATACAACAAGACAGATCCGTAATATTTATTTATCTACGTCTGCTCCTTCTTCTACAAGTGGGCAAGATGGAGATGTTTGGTTCCAATACGAATAGGAACCGCTATACTTAGGCAAGGAGGTGTATCTAATTGAGTGGCGGATTCGCAAAAATAGACGGACAGCAGCGGAAGATAGTTGGTGCCTGGACTAAAATTGATGGTGTTTGGAGAAAAGGAACCACAGTGCGCAGTAAGGTTGATGGAACTTGGAGAGAGGCTTGGAAGAATGCTTTTAAAAGGCCAGATTTCCTTTCTTATCCCAGTGATCTTAGCCGAGGTGATACCTTTACTTGGACAACAGAAAATATCTCAGGGGCACAATACGAGTTACAATCTCGTTATAATTCAGGTTCGTGGTCGTCTTCTTCTTTCTACACACAACCCTCAGCTTCATTTACTGCTAGTTCTAACCCTGTTCAAACAACCATTCAGTTACGTATCCGAGCTGTTGCTCCAACTACACACGATAAAGAGAGTGCCTGGTTAGAAGGACCAATTCAATCTCTAGGTGCTGAAAAAATAGACCTACCTACAGGATTAAGTTACCCTACAACTCTTATTAGAGGTCAAAAGATTACAGTCAAATGGGATGCTGAGAGTTATAAAAAGTATCATGTACAAGCTCTTTATAATAATGGTAACTCTTCAGCTACTTTGTATAACGATATGGGTGGGGGATCTGTTGACTACTACGTATCTTCAAATACAAGTAACGATAATATTCAATTTAGAGTCAAGGCAGGACGCGTAGGATACATCGATAGTGATTATGTATATGGTCCAAAAGTGAATTTAAATCCTGCTAAATTAGATATTGTTCCCTCAATATCTGCTCCAACGCCATACCAAGGACAAAACATTACAGTCTCTTGGGGCTCAGTTTCTTCAGCTCGTTCTTACTTATTAGAAGTTCAGTACAACAACGGTACTTGGACACGAGCATACTTCGGACCTAACCGCTCTTTTTCAACCAAAGTTAGTACTTCAGCAAACACTATTCAATGGAGAGTTCGAGCTACTGCTCCTGACTATGCAGATGGAGATTGGAAATATAGTAGTGACGTTAAGATTGCGCTTCCTCCGCTCAAAACAACTACATGGACAGCTACATTAGTCCGTTCATGGCGTAGTAAAGAGGATTGGGGCTGGCGTGATCCTAGTGATACAGGCGATACAGATTCGATTGACCGTATGTATCAAGGTTCATGGAATTCGCCTCCTTGGTGGGGTAACCATCGTGGTTTAGCATTCTTTAATTATGGCAGCATTCGTAATACGTTAGCGGGTAAAGATATCGTAAAAGTTCGCGTTTATTTTTATCGAATCAACGCAGGAGGTTACGTGTCTGGACAGAGTATTAAATTATGGACACATAACTATGCAAGTGTTCCTTCAGGCAGACCAGACTTAAGCTTTGTTCAAGGTCCGTTTTCATCTTTTGCTCGTGGTGAAGGAAAATGGATTACTGTAAATAATTCTGTAGCTGAACGTATTCGAGATAATACAGCTAAAGGGATTGCTCTATATCGAGAAGATGAACAAGGATATTTATTCATGTCACCCAATGTGAAAATTGAAGTGACATATAGATAAAAGGAGGATAAGTGTATGGGAAAATACAAAATAGCATTTTTATGTGATGGTCATGGTTCTCAGACCGCCGGTAAAAGAACGCCCTATATTCAAGAATTAGGAAGAAGTATTAAAGAAAATGAATTTAATAGTGCTGTTGTTGATTTAATAGCAGCTAAATTAAAGCCTCTAGGTATCATTCCTATTTTAGTTGCTCCAACTGATGCTGATACTCCATTAAAACAGCGTACAGACTTCGCGAATAAGACGTATCGTTCTTATAAAGATCGTTTTGGTGGATCTAACGTTGATGCTGTTTATGTATCTGTCCACTATGATGCGCTTAGCAACAGCTGGGGAAATGCTGAAGGGATTACGATTTATGTGTACAATGGAATGAAATATAAACAATCTGGCCTTCTAGCTAAAGCTATTGGCGAGTATCTGCCTCAAGGCACGAAACAACATTATCGCGGAATAAAAGAAGCAAATTTCCATGTGCTACGTGAGACGATTATGCCTGCTGTCTTAACGGAAAACGGCTTTATGAGTAGTCATTGGGAATCTATGTTGATGATCAACAAGGCTTTCCAGGATGAAGTAGCGACTGAACATGTTAAAGGTATTTGTAAGTACCTCAACGTAACCTACAAAGACTCCACTCAATCTCAACCTTCAACACCTACAAATCTTACACCACCTACTTCTGGAACTTATACCATTGTTAAAGGGGATACATTTACAAGTATTGCTGAAAAATACGGTCTTACCGTAGATGCTATTAAAAAAGAAAACCCTGGTGTTGAACCAACTAAGCTTCGCATTGGGCAAATGATTAAACTTCCTTCTGGTGGTAAACCAACAACTCATACGATTATAAAAGGTGATACGTATACAAGTATTGCTAAAAAGTATGGTTTAACTATAGATTCTCTTAAGAAATTGAATCCAGACGTAGACCCGAATAAGTTGCAAATTGGTCACGTATTAAAGCTTCGATAATTTGAATTAAAAATGGAGGTAATTATAATGACTACGATTGATTGGGCAAGTATGGGTATCACACTCATTTCTATTGCTGGAACCATTATAGCTGGATTTATTGCATGGTTTTTAAAGGAGCAGGTGGGTGAGACACGTATTACTAAAGCAAACGAACTGCTTAAAAAATACAAATTAGAATTTGTTTTAAAGCAGAGTTGGATTGAGGAAGCAGTAAGATATGCTGATCAAGTCTTATTAGATAAAAAGGGTTCTGAGAAATATGATGCTGTTATGGTTTTTGTTGCAAACAAAGCAAAAGAGCATGGTATTGAACTAACACCTACTGAATTGAAAGTACTTGTAGAAGCACAAGTACACAAAATCCGTAACGGTGTACAAGAAGGCTGGACTGGTATTGTAACCAAAAGTCCTGTCATTGTGACAGATCCAGTGACAAAAGATACAGATGAGATTGATCCAAAATTTTTCACTCAACCCAACAACTTGAACAAGTGAATCGAAAGTCCTCTCAAAATCGAGAGGACTTTTTTAATTCACTGGGAAAAATTAAGTGTTTTAGTCAGTCGAATTTACCAATTTGCTTTCCATTTATGGGAATTACATCTTACAATGCCTATAATAATAAAAGATTGTAAATATATTTTGAAATTTTAAAACAATAGGGCATTTATAAGGAGGAAGAAGTAATGACATCTGCACCAACATCAGAAAGATCACTAACTATAATGGTTCCAACAAGCAATGTTTTTCCTAATCCTTTAAATCCAAGGAAAAATGATGGAATTAACACAGAAGAAATGCAATCTATAATAAACAAACGTGGATGGGAAGAGCCTCTTTCAGCTTATAAAAAGCATGAAGACTCAGAGTATTATGTGCTGCTTTCAGGCCACAGAAGATTATTTGCAGCTAATGAAGCTGGTATTAAAGAAGTTCCTATTTATGTAAGACCGAAACCAGCTAATCCTATCGAAGAAATAGAGAGAATCGGTAGCTTGCAATCTGGACGAGTTAACTGGAGTCAATATGAATGGGCGTCATATACATATAATTTGTGGTTAGAGTGGGGGAAGCCTGCTAAAACAAAATTTGCTAAAGATATTAATTTAAGTGTAAACGCTGTAACTAACTACATCTTAATAATGGAATATTATGATCGAAATGAAATCGAAGGTGGATTACAGAGGAAAGAGCTAACAATTGGTTCATTAGCTTGCTTAGTAAAGTGGATTCGTGCCCTAGATAACTTTAAACCTTCTATTGTTAAGGGGCTAGGAGAAGATATGATAAAACGAGTTATGCTTGAAAAGATAGCGAATAAAACTGTTACTCGTGATTCGTTACGTTATTATAACCCATACTGTAGAGACGCCTCTGTAGAGGATATTAAAAAGTTTTTGCGTGATAAAACGATGGTATTAGCAGACCAAATCCAATATTTAAATATTCAAAGAAAATATCATGATTTTAATGGTCATATGCGAAGCATGGGGATGCTCCGTAATCGAATTCCTAACATTAAAGTTGAAACACCACATCAAAAAAATAGTGCTATTGAGGCCCTTGAAACAACGATGAAAGAGCTCCAAGCTAAACTTAACGAACTAAAAGGCGCATGATTAATCCTGTGAAATTAAAGAAACGATTATTTCTACTAATTAATGTGCTTATAGTTTTTTTCTTATTTAGTATCTTATCGTTACTTAATATTTTCCTGTGGGATAATCAACTAATAGAAAAGGGATTTGATTACTTTTCAGTAGCATTTCAACTCTTCATAATGGTTTTCTGTATAATAAATCGACATGAGTATATCAAAGACTCAAAAAGAAGAGAAAAGGAATACATTGAAAGAGAAAAGAAATATAGTGAAGCTGATATTTCTTTTATAAAACCCTTTGATCATAAGAAGGCTAGACAGCAAATCTCACGGATGTATCTTGGAGTTATACTATTATCCTTATTTTTAGCTAGTTATGGATTCATTCGTTTAATATAGAATAGGAAGGAAGATTTTTAATGGCATGTAAGGACAGGAAGCGTTACCTAGAGTACCAAGAGTTTAAAAAGTGGAAAGTTGAACAGAAAAGATACAGAAAATTATATCAATCATCAGAAAACTTTCATCGAGGGATTTTCGAGGATTTTAAACAAAAGGTAATCCAGGGCGAGATTCGTTCCTTTAATGACATTAGTGATCCAGCTCTTAGGATTGGCACGTTACGTATGGTATTAGATGAATTAGACGGCGTACCTCAAAAGAGTTTTTATCTTCCTTCCCTTCGATTTAAACCAGAATGGGATGTGCAAGTAATGCCTGGGTTTCTAGGAGCATTCGCACGTTTTCGTATAAATGGTTTTATTTCGGTATACTTAGACTTTTATAACCGACTAGGAATTGCTCCTGGTCCTTATTGGGAAGTATATGATGGAGATGAACCAGCAAGGTTTCCAATGCGTGATACAATAGCAGTAATAGATCACATTTCTTCTATAATAGAAGGAAAAGAAACTATAGCTAATTGAATCGAGGGATAGCATTTGGAAAAGGAGAAACGTACTGAGCAAGAAAAGGAAGCACGTAAAGAAAAGATCAAACAAAGCTTTGATAAATTAGTTGCTCAAAACGGAAAGGCACTAGAGAAGCTGAGTAAGGAATAAGCCACCTATATAGGTGGCTTATTTTAATTCATACGAATATCTACAATGAAGTTTAAGGGAAGATCACACCTCATATCAAATACATCATCTATGTAATAAAGCAGCTGCTTTTGATCATTAACATGAGTAATTACACCAAGCCCGGTAACGATATGACCATCTTTGTAATGGGTTATATGAACGGGTTTTTTGGAATGAATAGCTTGATTAATTGTGTAGTTAATTTGCTCTTGCTGATCAGCGGTTAACAGGGGCTGTTCTACTTTTTCTAGGTCTTCCATTACGTGATTTAACCCAGCATATTGTTCTGGCATCGAAGCAAAAGGCTTCCATTTTCTCATTCCTCGACATGAGTGTTTAGTTTGTTCAGCCACATGTGCTAAGTACTGTGAAAAAGATTCTTCGTTCATTACTTTTCCTCCTTAACAGGAACGTTTGTTCTTATTTTAAGGGTATAAATTAATTAAATCAAGTTAAGAATCATAAAGTAGTACTAACAATATAAAATATAGTATGGGCTATTTAGAAAAAATGTATTAATATGGTACTAGGATACATTATAAAATCTATGGAGGTTTTCTATGAAAAGACTCTTGTGTCTATTAATGGTCATCGCAAGTATTTCAGTCCTGCTAATTGCTTGCTCAAGTAAAAATGAAGCAACTTCAATTGATGAACAAGAAGTAAAAACATTTTCTAGTGAAGATGCAGCTCTAGCATCTGCAAAGAAAGAATCACCAGAAATTCAACGCGTTATCGGTGGAACAAACTTTGTTAATAATGAAAAGATAGTCGTATATTTGACAAAGACAGAAAACGGTGAAGGTGTAGGGACTGCGAGTGTAACTGATGAAAATGGTAAAGTTAGCTGGGTACAAAACGGTGCAAGTGCAATAATTAAGCATAAGGACGGTAATGGTGCAGAAGTTAAAGGGGATATTACAAGTCTTTCTGGTAAGAAGTATACTTTATACGCTGGCGTAGTAGAAGACCCTAACATGACAATTAATACGACACTTGAAAACGATGTAAAACCTCACATAGATAAAGAGTCGAACGTTTATTACTATGTTGAAGCTAAACCTGGAAAAAAATAAAAGCTAGTCTATAACATATTTTAATAATAAATATATCTCCTTTGCATATTTGTAATTATGTGGAAACTAATGTGTTTTCCTAACTTATGCAGAGGAGATGTTTCGTTATGGGAATTAAGCATTTTTGGAAGAAGGCAACAGCTGCTGTAGCTGCTGTTGTTATTGGTATGTCCTTATTCGCTTCGACTAGTTTAGCTGCAAAGGTTACTCCTCAAGAAGTAGAAACAACTTGGTGGAGCTACAAACAATCTTCTGCTTCTTACTATACTGGAAGTCCAATTCAAACATCAGCCAATATTAAATGTCCTACTCAAACTTGTGCTGTTTCAAGAACATCAACAGCTACCATTACAAAAGGTTATAGCACAAGTGCAAGTACAGAAATTAAAGCAATCAATGTTGGAGCTTCATTCACAATTACAAAAGCTACATCTGCTGCAACTACTTACTCCTATACCATTAAAAAAGGGCAGGCAGGATATGTTGTTTTTTATCCTAAGAAGAGAAAATCAACTGGAACATTACGTTTAATGTCTAGTATGTATGGTATCAAAAAATCGAAGCCTGCCAGCGCAACTTCAGCAACTAAATTAAAAACAGGTGAGGCAAACGGAGATTATGATTTTCATTTCACTAAAAAATAATTTCTTCTATAATAATGAACTCCTTACTCAAGGGGTCTTTTTTTATGTAAAATTTGACTTAGAATGTGGATTTAGGTAACATAGAAGTACTTAGTAGGCAATCAAACCTACTATTTTAAAACTCAGTTGCATATACTAAAGTATCTAAATGCGGAGGTGTTATGCAAGTGAGAAAGAAAAAGGGGGACAAGCGCATGATTAAAGCTCCAAAGCGCGTTGTTGAAAAGCGTAAACACACTTCTCCTAGAATGAAAAAAATCGCAGAGAAAAATCAAACGTTAGCATCCAGCATTGATATTAATCAGCTATTGAAAAATAGCCCTAATAAGGCTATTAACGTAAACCAAAACGGTGTAGTAAACATAAATTATAACGATCGCGCTCAGAAAGAATGGGCAGAAGATTGGTTGAAGGATTAATGCAGCCAGGAGATCTATACGACTTATATGTTCCATTTGAAGATAAGCCGGGCGGCAAGTATCGTCCGGCTCTTATTATGACTACAGATGGAACAACAGCTATTGCCCTTACCATTAAGGTTACCAGCACACCGCCAAACCCTCGGTACCCGCACCGTATTCCGATTAGAAACTGGAAACTTGCTGGATTAAGTAGAATGTCGTATGCACAATATGATTATTTTCATACAGTTAACATGAATGGTACTTATAAAAAAAGAGGCGCTTTATTACCAAGTGATTTTACGCCAATCTTAAACGCATTTATAACATATCATATGAAATAACAAGATTTTTATACAAAAGAGACTTCCATAGAGAAGTTCTTTTTTTTATGCATATTAGGATACTATATAATAGAAGAAACACGGTAATTAAAGGAGCAAATAAGATGGCATGGTTTCACGAATACACGTTAAGAGACGGAAGGAAGAAATCCATTAAGATTGAAGAATGGCGCACTTTCCGGAATGAAATGAAGGAATTAGGTATTACTGATCGAGACATTTTTCAAGTACAAATGGTTGAAAAGGATATACCAACTAAAAATAAACGACCTAGATAACAGCTGCTATTGTAGTGGCTGTTTTTATTTTAAAATTTTCTAGTTTACATAACCTATATTATCGGAACCAATTTATACTTGCCAAAATAAAGAGCTTATGGTAGACTAATTCCATATATATAGAAAAAAGACTCAAATCTCTTGTTAATAGATTCTACATTAGTTTTTGGATAAGGTAAAACTTATGGACAGCTTCGGCTGTTCATTTTTTAATATCTCAAAAACACAAGTATACTTATCAAAGTGAGATATAAAAGAAAAATAAAACAGACAGTTTAATCTGTCTGCTAAATAATTCCCACCTATTTTTTATTTAACTTCAACTTTTGGTTCAATTGCTTTAAAAGATGTATATGGTAACATGTCTGCTATTTCATCCACTTCTTTAAGACGCGGAAAATTTGGATCTGCAGTTAGATATACGAACCAGCGTTCAGAACTATAGCTGCTAAGCGGATCTTTAGTTTTAAATAAATAAGTATCTTTTGATGGGGTTTCATATACCTCTATGGTTTTTATATCTTGGAATTTAGTTGTTACTTCATCGGTAATAGTATTAACAAAACCCTCCTCTTTGCCCACTAAAAAATAAACGGATTCACCGTCTTTCTCGTAAACATAAAAGTCGTTTTGTTCTGGTCCACTAGTATGTTCTTGATTCTCAATGATCATATTCTTAACAACAGGTAAAAGCTGTTCTGGAATTTCATCTAGTTCAATTAAAAAATTTTCAGCTTTATAACCTCTACCTCTAGTATGTCCTAATTCTTCAAGCGGTTTTTTGAGTTCATCAGGAAAATGAAAGTCCGGCATAAAAACATATTCATAGTCATCGCTATTATATTCTTCAATAGGTATTGCCTGTCCCTTTATGGGGTGTTCCATATCAAAAAATCTTAACCACTTTTTAGGATAAGGTAAATCACCATGTTTTATAGCAATAACATAGTCATAACACATGCATTTTTTGATTTTCTTCTCGTCTAAGATAAAGTAATTGCAATCGTCGTCTATTTCAAAAATTCTTTTGTTTTTTATTATCTCATTAATGCTTAAGCTCATCCCCGGCCACTCTCCCATATTCAATTTTTCTGTTTGTATCTAACCTGATTTTACCATGTATTGGACTATTCTGTAAGAAAAAGATGAATATATATCCAGTTAATTAGAAATAATAAAAATGCGGTGAAAACTCAACGGTGATTCACCGTACTTCTGGTTTTTCGAGGCATAATAGCAACGGATAGCTATATCTTAATTTAGCGGCACAATACCCTCGTAGCAGTAAGCTTGTTCTTCTGTTACCCACTAAATGACGATCATGCTATCCCTTGCTCCCTAATTTTTTTGCAATATATGACACCGTATGTTAACCTTACATTAATTATTGAGTGCACTATATTATTCTTAGGTAGAATAAAATCGAGATTAAGGCGGCCATAGGCCGTCTTTTTCTTTGTGGTTTTTAAGCAGCAAAAAAGCCGGTGTTTCCGCACCGACTTCCTAGCTCCTTCGGGTAAAGGATAGGTGTTTTCCACAAGTATATTCCCTTTCTTGCTAACATATAATCTTCAATTTCATCAATACATATAAGTATATAAAATGATACATTTGGTCATAATATATTTTGTGAAAATCAGTAACACATCTGTATTTTACACATGGCGACTATTGAAGGAAAAAAGTTAGTTAAATTGTTATCCGTATAGTACTCTCCAGTATTGCGTAGTTCTCTAAACGTTAACAAGCGGATGATAGTAAAACTAACTTTTTTCCGTTTTCTATTGTATAGTGAATATACAAAGATGAAAGTGAGTGATGTACATATGGGAAGAACGAAAGTTGAGAATTCAATTTTGGTTACAGAAGAATCTCTTCTTAATCGCTTAGATAACTTTTATAAAATCATATATGAAAATTTTGATGAACCAGATCTTAAAGATTTAATGGTTATAAGTTTGACCAAGATATCATTCTGTAATTACCTTCTATATGGTGATAACTACGAAGATAGACATGCTATGTTTCGATTTAAAGCGGCAATTGAAATGGTTAACAAAAAGTATGATACGAATTATACAGTTAATGATTTCTTTATGAAACTGTAATTTTAATACGATATGTAATGTAAAAGGTATAACTAACTTCTAAATATGTTAGTTATACCTTTTACTTTTAGTGACGACAAATACGCAGTTTTTCTACAAGGTATGTAATAGCTAAAAAAGATTACATGAAAATAAGTATCTATTTTCCTTTCTATAAAAAGTACATTAAAAGCGTTATTTATAACAATAATAAGAGTAAATTTAAAGTGTTTAACGAAGTATTTGAAATTAAAGCTCCTAGAGACTCTATAAAAGGTTTTGTTATTTCTGAATGTAATCTATTGACCATTGTTTAATTGGAACGATATAAAGGAATTTGAGAGGTCGTTTTTTAAAACAACCTCTCTTCTTTTATTTATGGGACTAGTTTGCTTAAGAAGGTAACATTGAAGATTGTGTTAGCTGGATCATTTTCTTGAACTGGAAGAGGCGAATAAAAATCAACTCGTGCATATTGATTTACGTCGGGGAGCTTATAAAGTGAGGAAAAACTAACACTATACTCACTTTCGAAGAAAATTGTTTCATTTACTAATTCAGCTTCAATCATTCTGAATTCTGCGCCAGTACCTTTATAGTTAAGCGGGTTACTGTTAGATAAATCAGGTTCAGTATTGTTCATGGGTTGGTCATCTGGAAAGCTTGAATCTGGCAACTTGTAACGCCCGTCTTCCCTTAGCAAATAACGTCTTCCTTCTTCTGCATCAATACTTACATGCGCTTGTTTTGTCGCATATCTCGTTTTAAATACATACGTAGCTTCTTTAGTTAAAAACATGGTACTCACTCCAGTTTTTGTGGATTACAGTGTTTTATCTAAAAGTGTTACCTCAAATGTTTTAACTGGTGATTCTCCTGGTAATTGATATCCGGAATAAAGAGCTTTTGCATAGGCATCTACATCAGGCAACTTATAAAATAATTCAATATAAATGTCTGAACCATTGTCAGAAAAAATCTTTTCAGATACTAATTCAGGCTCGAATTCTTGATAATCAGATTGAGTACCAACATAATTAAGTCCTTTCGCATAGTAATGTTGAATTCTACTTAGATCTGAATATTGATTAGTAACATAACGTCTTCCTTCTACAGAATCAATAATAACTAGCACTGATTCTACATCATCACGATACTTAAAATTGTAAAGAGCTTCTTTTTTGAATTCCATATTATTTCCCTCCTGATAAATAGTGTGTTAATCTAAAAGAGACAAAATTCTCTCTTTTTATCTAGGTCAGTTTTAGCTGACCTTTTTCTATGCACAAAAAAGCTGCTTATATTAATCTCGTTCCCGAAGGAACTAAATATAAGCAGCTTTTTTATGTTAAAATTTAATCTCAATTGTTTCATTATCTTGCTCATTTCCCCGTAACGTGACAATAGCTTCATTATTATTTTTCCAATCAATTGATGCATTAGCAGCGGTTAAAAGGCTACCGTCATTACTTATAATAGAATCTTTATGATGAGAACCATAGTGAATCCTAACCTTAGAAGCACCAAAAGAAAATGGTTCCCCCTTTTCTACAACAACAATCTTATTTTGTTGATTAGGCGAAAGGCTGCTACTAAGTTCTGTTTCTTTAAATTCCATTACATAAAAATAATAACTAAATAAAAAAACAGGGATACTTGCCAGGATTAAAATCCATAGTAAGCATCCCTTTAAAGCATTACTTTTAATTCGTTTTATTTCTGCTTGTGCTTCCAAAAAGACACCTCTATCTTATTTTTTCCATTTCCTTTCTACAATATCATGTTCATAGAGTTGTCCGCTATCATATATTGAAAAAATACCCAATTATTTAAATTTAATCTTCATTGCCCGGTTTCGTTTTAGTCAGATAAAGATTTTATAAGATTAAGCTTACTTTCAATTCTATACATAATATCATCGCTGTGTTCCAATTTGCTCTGCATGGATGAACTCATCCGTGAAACACACATTTCATCAATGAACTCGATAAAATCCTGGGGCGAATTTTCTTCCCATAGTTCGAAAATATTCTTAATAATTCCATACATTTGAATTGGTGCAAGATGAGTACCGGTGTATACACTATAAATTGCAGTATCAACAGTCACACCAGCAACTGTATTCTGATGAAGCACATTGATCCATGTGCTAGCAGGAAGATCTTCTAGGTCTATTTCATCGTTAATTTCTTCAATCACAATGTTATTTTCAAGCATAGTTTTTGTAAAGTGAAACACGGATGATTCATTTCCTTCATGAAAGACAGTCTCAGCGTCTTTGTATAGACTTTTCTTCATAAAAACACTCCTTATTAAATAGATTCATTATTGCCTTGATGTTCGACGTTTAAGAAAAAACTCCTCTATATAGAATTTATTAAAAAACAAATACCTTTTCTTCTAATTCCTTTGGTAAAGAAATAACATGCAAAGATTCTTTTTTCATTTCTACAATGTAAGAATCCTTATCTTCTCTTAAAAGGAAAAACTCCTCTTCTCTTTTATATAGAACGCCATTTATTTCATAATCTTTTAAAAAGAAACCATCCATTGGCACTTTATTAATAAGGTTTTTTATCTCTTTACTATTTGCAATTACTTCTTCAACAGTCATAGATTTTAACATCTTTTTAAGCTTAGAAGCCATATTTATTGCTCCTCTCCTTTTTTAGAGTTATCGCTTAACTTAAAAGGATAAGGGGCTAAGACATGAGCTTCATCTAAAGCAATAAACTTTTCGTTCTCATCTTCCCCTTTACCTGGTCTGTAGATACTGATTTGCCTTGATTTCATGATCACTTGCTCTAGAATCTCTAAATCATCAAATAAGGCAGCTTCATCAAAAACATAGGGTCTCCCATCTAAAACTTCATTTACTCTGTTAACATCAAGCGATAGGTTTTCTCCAAGACAATCATTTTCTCTAAGCCAGTTTGGTGAGATAACCACATAACCATCTGGCACCATGTCTCTTGATTGACCACGACGAAGCATTCCCCCTGGATAGATCATTTTATTTCCCTCCTCTACTAGATGGCCTTTAGGATCAATAATTGTAACGCTTCCTTCACTACGACCTGATAAGATGTCAGTAAGATGTTTCATGTACGTGCATTTTGCTTGATGTCCACCCATTCCTGGAATACTTTTAGCAGCCATTTCCTTTAATTCCTTAATTGCACCTTGGATAAGAATATCGTGTTTTTTCATTATAAAACTCCCCTTTATAATTGTTTAAATTTTTTTCCGTGTAGAAAGTGCGCTCTCTTAAGATCAATACCTAGGAGAAGGAAGTAATAAAAAGATCTAACAAAGAAGTAAAGAAAAACTGGGTAACAACCTAAAGTTGCTACATAAGAAGCTCCTAAAACAAGTACATCGTTTAACTCTTCTCTTGCAGCATTTTGAAACATAGATAAGCCCCAATCTTTAGTTAGATAGACAGTAATAACAGTTATGCATAATATAAAGATTTGTTCGACTTTCAGAATATGCTTTTCAATAAATGTATGTCGCATAAACAATGCTCTTGTTTTAGTCATTGACCAGCAAAGTATACTTATGACATATGAATAAAGAAAAAATAATGCAATAAAACAAAGCATTGCTACTAGACATGGCGAGAGTATTTCACTAAAAAAATAGGTTGCTAACTTGTAATTCGTTAAAGGTACTGGGAAAATTTTATAGCTTATTGGTTTAATTAATTCTCTATATTCCCATATAGTATAGCCTGCTGCCCAAATGAGAAAGAGACCAATAACTGAAGCTCTAAGCTCTCTATCCAACTTTTTCATTTTTTCCACTTCCTTAGTTCTTCTCTTAACTCCTTGAGCCCTGGTTGATCCTCTTCATCACCATCGTATTCCATATACTTTACTTTTATAGTTTCTTCGATGTGCCGTATCATTTCGGTACGATACATATGCCTTTTTATAAGATGAGTAAGCCAGGCAAGAACAATTATTATGGACAATATTAGAATGATACCCATCATAATCTCTCCTTTTTCATTCGCTTATAACCTACAAATAGTACCAGCCAAAGGGGAATCAATGCTATCCCTGCGAATAGGATCCATGGGAGCAATCCATAAATAAAGTAAACGAAAGCCATACCAGTGGCATTAAGTAAATCCCCATAGTTATGTGTCTGTGAAGCAACTTTACTCAACCGTAGCATTTCTTCAGCGATATTAACTCCTACATTCTGGTACCAGTTAGAGAATTGATCGAACAGTTTCATAATAAATACACTCCTTATGCAACATAGTAGATTAAAAATATTCCATGCTAAATCTTTTCTCGATTCCACAAAGTTGTTTGTTCTATGCTGTAACCTAGCTTTAAAAAACGCTGTTTAATTCTTAACTCGCATTTTCCCCACATAGGCTTATATACCAAGAAATAATACCAACCATCATAACTGTATAAAAACCTTTCTACTTCACAACCTTGTTCATTCAAAGCGGAAATCATTTTAAACGTAACTTCGTCGGTTGCAAGCATTTATCTCTCCCCTTCAACTTGTTGACTTTAGTATAATATATTACCAAGTATTAGTCAACAAAAATATATAAGTATATACTTTTATATTTTAATAAGTATATACATTTATACACGAAAAAGAATCCAGTACAAGACTGGACTCTTTCTCAGCAAAATTACAAACAACTAGATTTTGATTATAACCTACACCCATAGGAACATTCAACTACCAGTTATTTTTTCTTTACTATGTTATTCTTAAAACAGCGATGAAGTTACTAACCCCTTATTATTATGGTAATGTTATGATGAAAAATTTTCTCTGCCGGCATTAAGCCGGTCTTTTTTTTGCCTATTTTAGTGTAAGTTCATCAAGTATTCTTTTTAAATTTGGTTCTAGATCATCGAGGTTATACTCTTCTGTATCATCATCGTCTAAGTCATCATTTACAAATTGCAAGGTCCTTATTATTTCTTCTCCTTTGGCACGATCTGTCTCTTCTGGAATAACAGAAACTATCTCTTGGAGCCCTATCACGTTTAACTCTCCTTCAATAATTCCTGAATGGAACTTAACTCGTTCAGATCCAAACTCTTCTCTTAATAGACTAAGACGCTTCCAAGCTTGTGATTCAAAATAAGGGCAGTTTGTATCAATTAAATCATATGTTTCTCCAACACTATCATCTAAACGTTTACGAACAGTACGACCAGCACGTTGAGGTTCCCGTACTTCAGAACTTCCAGCATTAAAACGTACCATCTTTGAAGCGTTTTTCACGTTAAACCCTACGTCAAATACACTGGTGCCAATGAGAACAGGAAACTCACAGTTACGAAAGGATTCAATGAGTTTTACTCGTTCTTTTTCATTTGTATCTCCATCAATATAATGTACGTCCTCTTCTTTCATCCCCTTTTCAATAAGCATTTTCTTAACAATCTCACCATGCGCTTTTCTTGTAACTAGTGCTAATACATAATAATCTTTAGCCCATTCAATTACCTTGTCACATAGATGATCATTCCTCTTCTCGTTATGAACAATAAAAATATCATATGCCTGGTGATACTCAATCTTAAGGTCTCTAACTACATCCTTCTCCATTTTGTGGTCAAACTTCCGAAAGTGGCCAGTAAATTCAGCAAGTCTCCCCTTCTCTATTTGTTCACTAGCAAAAGATTCATAACGCATTTCTCCAGTCGCAGCTACGATCTGTATTCCGCCCCCATCTGTTCGAGTAGGGGTTGCAGATAATGTGTATCGATATGGAGCTGGACATGCATGTAAAAAGGCGTCCCATTGCTGCGTGCCTAATACTTGAGCTTCGTCAACGATAAATAAATCGATCTCTTTTAAAAATGGGATGATTTTTTTATGACGTTCAATTCGTGCATCAATCCCCCTGAGACGAGCGGTATGCTTCTTGATTTCCTTTTTAGCTTCCTTCCTCTGTTCTTCATCCCTAGCTAACTTTAAACGTTGCTCTGCTAATCCTATTTGATACTCAGCTAATTCACGCTCCTTTTCATTTGGCTTCTTTAATGCAGATGCTATGGTTTGTATGGAGGCAACGGTAATATCCCCCGTCTCAAATACACCTTCCCCTATATATCCAATCGAAATATCATTATCAGCAAACACGCTACTAAAGTCAGTCTTAGCATCACCTGTTAATATCTTTTGGTTTGCTAAGAACAAAGAGCGTACACCTTTCTTTTGAATAAGAGAAGCGGCTACATAGCTGGTCTTCCCGAAACCTGTAGGCAATTTTCCTATTCCATTATTCGCTTTTTCTAAAGCAGCTACGGATTTAATTTGGTCTTCAGTAGGTTCAAAAGAAAAAGAGGAAGTAAGGTTGAGGTATGGTTTGGGATAACTAAACGTTTGGTTAATTGTAAATGGTACACCATTCTTATTTAATGCACCTACAATACGTTCGAGCAAGCCAGAAGGGAATTTACCTTTAACAGGATCAAACAAATGTACATAACCGCTCCATGACTTGCCATATGCTCTAGATCGCTTAGCAGCCTTATTAAAATAAGAAGTCATTGGAACAATCTCGTGCCATGGAATATTAGGCCCCTCAATCTCACAGACTGCTGTATTCCATGTAATCTTCACATCTCCCTGGGACAATACAAACTTATTAGCAAACCGTTGATACATATCGGTAAAGTTAATACCCCCTCTGTACTTATTAGATAAAATGGAGCGGATCGCATCAAAATCAGCAAGAGAAACATAGAATTTATTTAGGTACTCCCTATATTTCACATCTTTTATTTCTTTTAAATCTTCTCTGAACTCTACCATGTCTGGAACATCGGAGAAAATAAGCTCATTATTTTTTAAATCAAGAAACATGCTGCATACTCCTTTCTAGTGAATTAAATCCATCATACCGAAATTCTCATTATTCTTCTGGAAACTACAAACAAGCTAGGCTCAAAAGAACCTAGCTTGTCCAACATACTTATTAAGCAGAAGGGAACGTGCTCTTAACCGCCTCTACATAACGATAGAACTCTTCGTTTTGAGTTTGCGGTCTTCCTTCTCGTGTATTTGTACCGAAAAAAGATTTACGTTGAAGTGTACTGATTTCAAGCTGTACGCCTTTTCCAGACTTTGTTTTGTTAGCGATATTATCTGGATCACTACCGCCTAACTCTGCTCCTGTTTCAAGGATTTCAGCACTAAAGCCGTTTGCTACTAATGCATCGTATACTTTCTGACGAAGCTCTAAATCGCCTCCGCCAACAAGCGTATGTTTGTTTTCTGAATCTGAAAAACCATGGAATGAATAAGAGTAAGTTGCTGTAGGGACAAGCTCTAATGCTTGGGGTTCATCGAAGTGAGTAGAAGTGATGTGAAGTACGCCATTACCTGATGATTTTAACCCTTCAAAGAGGTAGTAAGAGTTTTGATCACCAGCTGCGGCAATAGCTAATTCGGAAGTTCCTGTTTCAATTCCTCCACCGTGGATGGCAAGAGCAATAATAGGAGAGTCTTTCTTTTGTGTACGAATCTGATAATCCGTTCCCTCCACTTCAGAATCTGCTAAATCGGCATAGTTTTGATACGTATCTGCCATTTAAAAAACTCCCTTCTATTGAGTTATGAGGACTTGCATAATCGCAAGCTACCATAACAATTTCCCTTCCATTTCCCAAACAAACTCTTATTCAATAACTGAAAGATTTGTAAGAAAACTTTAACAAAAGTAGCTTATAGTTGTTGCTTTAAAAACATAAAAAAAAGACAGCTTGTAAACTGTCAGTCTAATTCTTCGTGATCTCTTTCTACATCTCTGATTTGAAAATAAGCGGAAGATAAATAACTAAAGTAAACACCACTTCTATCTGTGTATGGAGCATAAACATCATCATCTCCAATGCCATCAAGTAAATCGACTGCGAACCTTTGCAACTCCCTATTCCCTACTTTATAACTTGCATGCGCATTTCTTAAAAGCTTATTATCTGGATAAGGATGTTCAATAGCCTCTTGCGTTAAGTTAGCAAAATCAGGCTTGTTATACATATCATATAATTCTGGATACTTTTCAGCCTCTGCTCGTAAAAACGCATGACCATCCTGTTGTCCAACTGGTGTTTCTTCCACATAATCAGTGTAATCATCACGTAAAGCCTCTAATACCTCTGTATAGATATCTAACTTTTGATAGTGCTCGTCGTGCCATTCAACGTACTCTTTATCTTTTTCTGTAATTCTATTCTTCTGGTACTGATCCACAGCAACAATGATAAGCACAATTGCTAATATGGGTACTACCACAAATTTAAATATTTTCCCTCGTATAAATTTCATCATAAGTCCTTTCATCCTATCTCTCTCCTTATAATTTGATTTCTCTTTATAAAAACGATAACCATTACATAGACATGTATTCACTATTTTAGCAGTCTTTAACTTCTTTTCTGTATTTAAGCAAAAAAATACACCACGATATTACTCATGGTGTAAAAGTATTTCACTCAAAGAATGATCTCTCTTCCTCATCTTCTTGAATATTGTTTTTCTTTAAGTATTTACTAAAATATCTGTTCATATATGCAAAGAAATTTGCTACATCTTCTAACCTTTCAGTCTTCATAAAACCTTCCGGCACGTTGTTAACTAAAGCTATTAAAGCAGATTCGTACGTATCCGGTATTTCTTTTATCTTAACAGTTATTTCACTCATACTCAGGCTATGAACAATATCTCCATTTTTGTCCTCATGAACATAATAATTAGCATTTTTATACTCAACGTCTGATTGTGCCTGTATACGTAAAGCTCTAGCGTTCTTCACATAAGCCAATATATCAGCTAAGCCCGGACCATAAGTACTTTCTATAGTAATTACGCTGTCCATTAGATCAGGTGGACTTGTACTTTGTATAAACTCTATTAAGCTGTTAGCCATCTCAGAAGAGTAATTTTTAAAATCCACCATTTTCATTGCTTTTCCCTGGTGTAAACTCAATGTTAGATAAGAATTTATAGCAAGATGTTGCTCCTTTGTAAGTTCTAAATAAGGAAGGTAATTCGGTATTGCTGCAATTAACTCAATAATCACTTCTTTTTCAGTAGAGTTGGTTTTATATTTGGATTTAACCATATTATTTTTTACTCCCTTTTATTTATATTGAAGAAAATGCTCATAACAAAATCCATTATCTTCATGTCTTCCTAAATTATATAATCTTACAAAAAATGAGCAACCCTCAACTTGGTGGTTACTCATTTTTAAAAGTATAATATTTTTATCATCTAGGAAGTCCTTTATTTAATAGTTGTGTTCAAGAAAATAAGGTTTTAAATTTTCAATATCTCTTTCAAATTCCTCATCTTTTGGTATGTGCTTCTTCATTAGTTCGTCATAACCAGGGCCACAGCAAGACTCTCTGGCTTGATATAATTCAACTAGAGTGACCATTAAGCTTATACCTTCCCTGTAATCATATAATTTAAAATTAGTAATCATATTCCAACATCTCTTAGAGGGCATTGTTATGTCTTCATTAAATTCTTTGTACTTCTCTGTTACGTCTTCCATACCATAATATTTCTGTAAAAATTCTGCGTAATGTCTCTCTTCGACAGTCACACCGTCGTTAATTAGTTCCTCAAATTTAAATTGGATTGCCGCTAATATCTCAATTAGTGTTTTTACATCTAAAGGGCTGCGGACAAAAACAACTTGTTCCTCTGAAACATAATCCATCATTCTAACAAGCTTATAAATATTATCTTTAATTGGTGCCATTATCATTTCTCCTTTGAATTTAGAGACGTTTAATTAATGTTCTGTTTTATCTTTCAGTTTTTCTCGGCAATCTCCATATAAGGTTCTACGGTATTAATCATAACTCTTGTAAGTTTTAAATTAGTTGTTTTTCCGCCGTCTAGTTCATTGACGCACATATTCCCCATTGCTTCTACTGTTGCTATATATGTGAACGCACTATTAGGTACGTGTAATAATGCACCTATTACAAACTTACCGTCGCTCATTCTCTGTGCTCTGTATAAATACTGTTTCATATAATTGAACCCCCTGTATCAAGATAATAAGGTTTTAACTTTTCAATATCACTTTCAAATTCCTTGTCCTTAGGTAAATTTTTGTTCATTAGTTCATCGTAGCCAGGGCCACAACAAGATTCTCTAGCTTGATACAGGTCAATTTGAGTAATAGTCTTATATGGATGTCCATCAACTGTAAGGTTAAAGATATTAGCTATATCCCATTTATCTTTAGATAATTGAGTAGGTTCTAAATATACTTGGCATTGTTCAGTGATATTTCTGCATCCATAATATTTTTCGAGTAAGTCTGCGTAATGAGGTAGATCTGGAGCAATAGCTTCATCAATTAATTCTTCAAATTTAAAAGAGAGAGCACCTAATATATTCACCATTTCCTCAATAGAACTGATAGGCATTTCCACGAATGTTGCATGTTCATTTGGATCCCCATAAAAATAATGAACAAGTTTATAGATATGTTTTGACATATTAATTTCCCCACTCATATTTCACATTCTTCCTTTAACTTTCTTTCATTGAATCTGAGAATCTGAAGATTATTGTAATGTTCTTTTAATCCTAAAATATCTTTTTCAAAATCCTCATGTTTAGGTAAATACAGCTCCATCATCTTATCTAATTCTGGTAGACCACAGCATGATTCTCTAGCATAATATAAATCAATCTGACTAATCGTGATTATTTCTTCTTCGTGTACCCCTATAGCAAAGTTGTTGACTATATCCCATCTACTTTTATCTAGATTGGTATACGGTAAAAAGACTTGGCATTGCCCCGTTACATCTACACCATCATAATATTTTTGTAGAATCTTAACTATATGAGCTGGTTCAACATATATACTTTCGTCAATTAATTCTTCAAATTTAAATAATAAAGAAGCCAGGGTATAAACCATTTTTTCAGGAGAATTTATTGGTACTGATATGAATACTGGGTTCTCATCAAGATCACTGTCATAATAATGAACAAGCTTATAAACATGATTTTCCGGTGATGCTTCTTTCAATTGTACTAATGGGATAAAATCCATTTTACTTACGAAAGAAATACCATATTCTCTAAAGGCCATATCTAACTCATGACCCAAAACACCCTCAAGGTTATTTGGATCTACACCTGATTCAGCCATATAATTATAAATCTCATTTGCATTCATTGAATGTAATTTCTCATTCACTTCTTCAACAGGTATTAATAAATTTTGATGAATTAAATAAGTAACTACATCATCCAGAAAAATATGAACAGCTTTTTTATCACCAATATAATATGAAGCCTTATCCAATAAATCAATTAAATATCCTCTGTAGGTTTCAGCAAACTTACTTTGTTTAAAATCTTCTAAATATGATTTATCCTCTTTTTTCAATTCAGCAGCAAGTTGTTCCTGAGCTTCGTACTCTTCCAAAGCTCGAATATCTGAATGACGATACTCCATAACAAAACTACATTCTGGGTTTTCACAGAGGAGATAAGCACCACCAGAAACCTCTTCTAAAGTTTTTAAAGAACATTCAGGACAAATGTGATCCTCGTAAATCTTACTATATTTTCTACGCTCGACTTTATCTTTAACAACCTTGACTGCTGTAAAAATTCCTG
>Ga0209463_1000244_pt1 | contig 49313 bp, 53 predicted proteins | sample AgamicMgSfrz_FD_187169 | JGI IMG/M metagenome (GOLD analysis project Ga0209463, IMG submission 187169) | Agave microbial communities from Guanajuato, Mexico - Mg.Sf.rz (SPAdes) (version 2) | ecosystem: Host-associated > Plants > Phyllosphere > Phylloplane/Leaf | place: Guanajuato, Mexico...
TAACTATAACAAAAGGGGGGATTTATATGTCTAATAGTGCTGGATTTGGATCTGGTTTTGCTTTACTAGTGGTATTGTTTATTCTTTTAATTATCGTTGGATGTAGTTGGTATGGCGGCTATGGTGGCTGGTAATAAAAGATCATAAAAACTACCTCTTTCTAGTCGGACTAGTCATAAGAGGTAGTTTTTCATACTTTGAATACATAAAAGGTATGAACATCTCTGCTCTCGAATAGTTTGCTCAAAATATAAAAAATTAATCCTGCTAGATAAGCTACTTATCTAATAGGATTAATTTTTTTATTTAGAAGTGGATTCAATGTATTACTTATTACCAGGAGCCGGTTGATCTACACCCTTAACATGATGGCGATGGTGGTCATTTTCAGTTGTATAAAAGTCATAATAGTGAACATGCATCCCATTTCCAACAGGGATAGCAGGCCCTGAATAGGCCTTATAATGATGGTTGTGTCCATCTTCAAAGACAACATATCCTTCTGTATAGTGAATATGACTCCCATCCTCGCTTGGGATTGGAGGAGATGTTACATCGAGACACTGATGTACATGACCTGACGCAACCGAGGTGTAATCGACTGAACCGTGATTATGATGAGGAACAAACCCTGAAATAAAATCGTCTTTTCCTACTTTTTTCATTCCAATTCCCCCTATAAACGGGCTATTTAAATGCCTTTTATAATTGAGTACAAAAGTACATGCTATTGATATGAATAAAAGAAAATAAATATGACATTTTACAATCATCATCCGTAAAATGTGCTGTTTTCCTGGACTCTTGTCCCTTTCGACTTAAAAGATAACGCATACATTAATTATGGTAGGACAAGTTAGTCCTTACTGAATATTTTTGGAAAGGAGACAGCTTGATGAATTGGGAAAATCGAAAAAGTTTATGTCAAGAGTTTGCGAGAATTCTAGGTGGACAAGGTAGTTTAGATGAAAATGGCGTTTGTTTGGTACAAAAATTCCGTACAATTCGTTTTAGAATTCTAGGACGTCCAACACGTTCCCCGTTAGTTACCCCTCAATTTTTCACTTTCGAAGATGTAGATAATAGAGGAAGGGCATTAAATTTAGGTGAAACAGTGCTTCTTCAAGAAGAGGTAAATCCATTGTTAACCGAGCTTAGAAAGAGAGACATTATTGTTACTGCAGTTCATAATCACTGGTTATTTGAAGAACCTCGAGCAATGTACATGCACTTTGAATCCGTTGAACCTCCATTAGAATTTGCACGAAAAGTAAGGGAAGCATTTAGAGTATTGAGAGGATAACAAGTTAAAAGGATATAAAATAAGATCGGTAGAGCCTTTTAATCTACGGATCTTATTTTATATCCTTTTAGTGAAATTTTAGCATCTGATTAGTCGGGGTACCGAGAATTTTCATTATGTTAACTAAAGATGTATACGATATACATCTTAAAAACAGAAAAAACTACTGGCTTCACAACAGTAGTTTTTTCTGTTTCATGAATGGTAATCAATCGTTAGCTGACGTTGCAGAGCGTCTTGGGTAGTTTGCTCAAAACATGAAAAATTATACATTTTCAGTCATGCTAAAGTTATAGGAGGATTCATACTATTGCTGTATGTTAGAACAACTTTATTGTAATAAACTATAGATAGCAGGATTAATAAAGGAGAGGTCACATGCCAAAAATTGAAGAAAACCAGTTGTTTACAGTGATTATTGAATGGGAAGTTAATCCGAAATATCAACAAGAATTAATTAATGGTCTTTCAAATCAAATCGACACATACTTTAAGGATTACGATGGTTTTATTTCAGCAAGTTTCCATGCTAGTGAAGACGGTAAACGAGTCATTAACTATGCTCAGTGGGTATCGAGAGAAGCTTGGTCTAACTCGTTTCAAGCCTCAGGTCGTAATGAGGTCCAGACTACTAATGATGAAATAATTAAAAATTGTGAGGCTACAACACTAAAGCTTAACAGTTATCATGTTGCTAGAGTAATAGAAAATATATAAATTAATAATTGATTATCTGTAGGGATTGCCGGGAACAGTGATTATGTTAACTACCTATGTATATGACATACAGTCTAAAAACAGAAAAAACTACTGGATCCGTCAGTAGTTTTTTCTCTCATTTATAGAAAGAGATCGAATGTTTCGTCGCATAATTTATGATATGTAAAGTAATTAAAAGTGTTTGGACAATGCTGATATTATAAAAATTTTATTAACTTTGATTGATATATATAAAGAGAGGTGTAAAACCCTCTCAACATTTATTCCTCTAAAGTAAGTTCGAAAATAAGCTGGTAATTACAGTCGGTTAAGTCGATTTCAATGATTTGAAAATCTTCCCCGTACCAATCCGTTTCAGTAATAATTAATTTGGCCGTATTGAAATAAAATTCCTCAGAAAAATGAGGACGGAACGTATTTCTTACCTCTTTCCCTACTGCCTCATATTTTTTGAATTCCCTCAAGTATAATTCTGCATAAAACGGATTGTCCTTCCAAAAATCTTTAGCGTTCTTTTCAATATGTGATTGGATATAGGTATCACGCTCTTTAGTGCTCATTTTCCTTATATGGCGAGGATAATCTAAAATGTGACCCTCGATAAATGATCCCTTTTCATCACGAAAGAAATCACCATACAGCCCTTCAATCGAAAAATCATCAATATGCGCTCTGATACCAAAATCCTCTTGTTCTTCTAGTTCTCGGTTAACAAGAATAGTAAGGATTTCTTTTTCATTCTCAGCTTTAGCAACAGCAAAAAAGGACATACCTGCATTGATAGCAAATAGTTTGGTCACATCGTGAACCCCCCGAATTTTAATTTGGTAATCTTTCCTATGGTATTCAAATTTCCCGATATAGGTAATTAACGACTAAAAAGCTAACTTTTTTTAATCTTGGTTATTGACTATGGTAATTATATCTTTTAAAATTTTCATCAGCACTCATTTGAGTGCGCACTCATTTCAGGAGGAAGCTTAACATGCCTAAAACACCGCCTGGATTCAAGCGTTTAAATGCTGATATACCAGAAGAATTATTTAAGGAATTTGCAAAGAGATGTATTGAAGAAGGTGTAAGCAAAAAAGATTTTCTTGTTCAACTTTTGGAGAAAGAACTCTTTAAAGATTCAAAAAAGTAGAAGAAAAAAACAAAATAAAAGGGCACTTTCCCGGCAAGGAAAGCACCCCATGTAGAACTCGTAAGGACCTTTATTATAACATGGGTTGCCCTCAAAAAACAGGAGGGTCTTATCATGGATCAAACCGAGAAATTGTTAATAGGTATTGAACATATTTTGAGTGTAGCTTCTGATTTAGTTCAAGAAGTAGATCGTCTTAAACGTGTTGAAGAAGAATGTCAGATGCTTAAAGAAAAACTTTTTTTAAAACAACTTACGTTATCTGAACAAGACGTTTTTGCTCTTGCACTTGATGGACATTCGCTTGCAGAAATGCAAGATATTTTGTTCAAAGAAGAAAGCACAATTAAGAATCAGAGACGCAGCATTCTACAAAAATTAAACGTTTCTTCGATGAAAGAAGCAATCGATTTTTATAAAAAACTACCCAGACTTCTTCTCAAAACTTCACGAATTATCATCAAGAAATCTTTCAAAAACTCATTAAGACTTCATAAAAGTTGAGGGGACTTAAAGGGGACATTAGGTCAACATCTTTAAAAAAGTGTCAAAAATGATATCGATATTAGACTTTTTTTTACCTTTTAGGTCGACAGCAGTTCGACAGACTGGAAGTTTTCGTGGGGTCACTTTTTTAGGGTTAAAAACGTTGTTTTGCTGGGCTTTGCCCAGCATATCACATGGCTGTGATATCAAAAACCCCTTATGCTCTTCTCTACTCGTACTGGAAATTTTGCAATTTGATAGAAAAGGAATGATTTCATGGATATCTTTTTACGCAATATTGATCCGGTTGCTATGCAAAAAGTTGATGCACTAGCGAAAGAAAATGGGATGTCTCGTCAACAATTCTTGAAAGAACAATTTGAAGTATTAGCTTTTTTTGATGAGCAAGTAGAAAGAGAAAAAAGATTAGAAGCTATCATTGAACAGAACATCGAAATGATGAAACAATGTGCGATATCAATTGAAAAGATGAATGATATTATCTATGAACTGATGGGAGATGTAGAGGAGTAATGGAAACACAACGACGTATGATTACACTTGATAAAGAAACGGATCAATATATCCAAGATTATATGGCTGAACATAAACTTCGTTTCCCAGGAGAAGCGATTATGGATATCTGTAAAAAGTATCGAGAAGAAAAAAAGAAAGAATGGTCGTTAGATTATATTACGGAAACGGTTAGTGAAAATCTCAATGATGCATTAAAAAGCGAACTAAAAAAGATTCGATTAGGAACAAATAGTGCAGATAAGAATACACAAATTCTTATCGAGTTCATGAATGGATTATATTTTCACCACGGCTATGATGCGATTATGACAACAGATCTATTAGAACTAGAAGTAACTAAACTTGCTAAAAAAGTTGTAAATGAACGTATTGTGAATCAACGACAAAAACGGCTGGATAAGGAATACCCTAAAAGCTAAAATAGCCTTTAAGGCTAGTTAGGTAGGCTTAAGCCTACTTTTCCTTTTAGTAAACGAGGTGAATACAGTTTGATATGTAGTTATTGCGGGACAGAGGTATTAGAAGATAGCTGCTCTTTTTGTGGGGCTACTTTAAATATAAAAAGACCTAAATTAAAAGAATTTGTGGTCTTAGAGGACGTTGAGAAGCCTTTTAATGAACTTGCATGCTTTCATACGTATGATTTGTTAGTTTTGCTGCGTTTGGTACGTAAAGCACGGACAAAGGCTTATGATTTAATGCTAACGCTTAAAAAAGCTGGTGAGAGCCCTCAAATTGACCAAGCAATGGTAAACTATCTAGAAGAGCAATAGGTTCTGGTGCCAACATTACATTCGGCTAAAACAGGTATATAGATTACTAGTGGAATTTGTACTCATGCAGCTAATCCAAACAGTTGATGATTGAACTCCTCTTGATTTTGGACAGACTTGTCCCGTAAAACAAGTTGTCCTTTTTTAATGATATGCATCGTTTCTATTCTAGAAAGAATAGATTTGGCTGTACGAAAGGATTTCATTCCTAACATTGAAAGAACTCGCTTTTTAATAAACCGATGATCTCGTTCTACGATGTTATTCAGATATTTGACTTTCCTTATTTGAATGCCTACAGGCATATTTTTTTCTTTCTTCAACTCCTCAATAGCCACAGGATAGGCTGGATTCTTATCGACGGTTATGATACGAGACTTTGAAACATGAAAAGAACACAAAGCTTTCTAAAAAAAGCGCTTTGCAGCCTTGTGATTTCTTGTTTTATTCAAATAAAGATCAATCGTATTTTCCTCCGAATCAATGGCCCGATAGAGCTACGTCCATTGTCCTTTAATCTACACATATGTCTCATCCACTTACTAAGAATCATTGATTGGCTTAAGATAACAACGAAACTGCTCATCTAATGTCAGAACGATACTAATGAACCAAGCGCATGATGGTTGTATGAGTAATGGAGAATCCATTTCCCTCCAAAATTTCGGCTAAATCACGAAAACTGAGGTCGTCCCGGAGGTATCATCTCACGGTTAATAAAGGTTAATAAAATAAGATCAGGTTGATAATGTTTCCATTTGAACAAGCTTTCCTTTTCCATATTGATCACGTCCTTCTTCAGAGTACTAGTATCAGTATGTTCGAGTTTGAGAGATTACTTGCAGATATTTTGAAATTCTTGCACCAGAACCAAACAAGTAACCTCTATCATCAAATAATTCATTTGATAGTCAGACGATAACAATTTAAATTTCATTCTATTTGCTAAATGCTTGTATAACAGGCTTTTAAAGGGATTATTTTGTCTACAATAGGTGGAATCAAATCGCTATTAATCTATCCAATTATGACAAGCTACTCCCCTAATAATCTATAGTCTATAGAGAAAAATAGCATACATGATAACTAAATTAAGCATCTAAGTCTAAAAAGTTATAGAATAAGGGATTAGCTTTATTCCTTTGAACTTCTCTTCTTCGTTCAGCAGTGAATAAACCTCTTAAAGTCCCAAAAAAATAGGCTTCAAAGGTTGTCTTTATCCGGTTTCTTTTATAAGCAAACACGGTTTCTTTAAATGCTTGAACAGCAATTGACACTAAATCCTCAACAGGCTTCTCTAGACGGCTTATTTTGTGTACTAACTGCACCTTCCCCCATAGATGATAAATATCATCTGCACAGTTAAAAAACGGCTGTACAGCTTCCTTAAACGAAGGTGGAATACAAGATGGTACATAATCAGATGAAAGCTTAACATTGACATTATTACGTATGTATTTATTAAAATCTTTTAAAGATAAATTATAGGTAGAAGAATATTTTCCCTCTTTATCCTTACTCCCCCAAGCAATTTGCACATTTTCTGTTTCAACATCTGTTTCAACATCAGACTCTAAATTAAGCTGTAAATAGTTCACCCAGTGATCAAAATAAGGATGGTTGACAAATAAGTGTACCGGATTTCCCTTTCCATTGTTACGAGGACAACGACGATAAACAGTAACAATTTGCCCTTGTTTTCGAAGCTCCCTTAAATGACGATCGATTGTTCCTTTGGATTTTTCATATGTTTGACCTAAATATGTACTACCAGGAAAGCAAAACCCTTTTTCTGCAGCAAACCAACAAAGCCTGTCCAAAGCTTTCCTAGTTCCTTCGTGGAGACGATAATACTTTTCTCCATAAAGGTTTATAATTTCTTTCAATAATTTTCGTTTCATAGATTGATGTTGGGAACGATCCTCTATGTAACTTTGATAGTTTTTCATATAGTCAAATTCTTCTGCCGTAAGCATACGTGTAATAGGCATTAGTCTAACCTCTCCTTTTTAGGAACAAAAAAAGACATCGCATCCCATAAAAAAGGAAAACGATGTCGTCTTTTTGTATAGACTAAGCCCTTGAAATAAATCTAATTATCCTATAAAATGAAGGCGTAACTAAATTTAAGTAATAAGGCTTCGACAGGTGTTTTCCCTAGTGTGTTTAGGGTTAACGGTGTAAGGGTGTTGGCGCACCACTTGCACACGTTGGAGTCTTTTTATATTCCGCACTGTTTTGTTGATTCTATTATACCGTCTATTAATCTTATAATTCAATAAGAATCCATGATCTCCTTATAAAATCTTTGTATTCTACCTATGATTAAAAGTTACTTCATTTGGCTATACTGCTAACATAAGAATTTACATCCCCATGTTTTTTCCTTAACTAATTTTAAAATCTATAAATTATAGCATAACCACTACAGTTGTTTTTCTGTTTTACATATTGTTTTATATATTTGTTTTATTGTTTTATTGTTTTAGAGACGCTATAGGCATTGATGTTACAGCTTTTATCAACCTAAACTATCACTAATTTTGCGCGAACTATCACTAATTTTGCGCAAACTATCACTAATTTTGCGCGAAACTATCACTAATTTTGCGCGAAACTATCACTAATTTTGCGCGAACTATCACTAATTTTGCGTATTCCCCTGTATATGGTTGTAAGTATCACCAATTTTGCGTAAGGAATGTAGACAGACCTTAAGTATCACCAATTTTGCGTAGGTAATGTAGACAGACCTCAAGTATCACCAATTTTGCGCGTGGATTTTATGATTTAAGGCAATAAATCAAGATTAATTAATCTTTCTAGGAGTAAAAGGCCTCATGAAGTATCACCAATTTTGCGCGATATTTAAATTATAAGGACAGGCTGCGCTTGAGATAGAAATTTACACAGTATCACTTTTATGATATTTTAGTGATAGTTTAGAAAAATATGGGGGATTTTATGAAGGAATCGAATGTAGTTCAACCATATGATCTGGAAAGCATAAACATCAAAAATTGGGTAACAAAATCAAACATCCTTATTGAGAGTACATATAAATTGTCTTTACAGGAACAAAGAATCCTTTTAATCATGGCATCAAAAGTGCAACCCAATGATGAAACTTTGAAGACTTATAGATTTCGAGCTAAAGACTTCATCGAAATCGTAGGGAATAAGAAAGGTACAGGTTTTTACTCCTACTTAAAAGAAATCGTGAATGGTCTTCAAACAAAAATTCTTACGATAAAAGAAAAAGGCAGACAAAGAAATTACAACTGGGTAATTACGTCTATTTATGAAGAAAATGAAGGATACATAACATTACAATTTCACCCTAGCTTAAAGTATTTATTTTTAGAACTTAAAGAAAAATTCACTTCGTATCAATTGGAGAATGTAGTTAGACTAAATTCGGTTTATTCTATTCGTATTTATGAGTTGCTTAAGCAATATGAGCGTCTACGAAAAAGGGAGCTAACTCTTGAAGAATTACGTCATTTTTTAGCTATTGAACCTACTAAGTATAAACAGTATGGCCATTTCAAGAGCAAAGTATTAGCAGTGGCTCAAAAGGAAATTAATAATAAAACGGATATCCACTTTGAATTCGTAGAAATAAAAACAGGTAGAAAAGTAACATCCATAGAATTTATTATTAATAGTTCGCCTACATTGAACGGTGTTAGCCCTGTTAAAGAGACAGGGTCCGAATTAAATCAGCCACCATTAGAGTTAACAGACAACGAAAAAGAAAATAGGTTACAGTATGACTTGGTGAGCTTAGGAGTTAAGCCTGAAAAAATTGAGTGGGTTTTATCTGAATTTACGAAAGAGCAGGTGGAACGAAATATCAAATACACGCAAGATCGTTTGATTATAGGGGATATCACTCATCCGCATTCTTACGTAATAAAGTCCATTCAAAAAGACTATGCGAAAGCATCACAAGAATCAAAGATTATTAAACCTAAAAAGCCTATAAGAAAAGAATTAGTCCCAGATTTTATAAAAAATGCTAAGGAAGAACAACAGATTTTTAAGAATTCTACATTACAGGAAAAACAGAAATTATTCTTTGAAGAAAATGGAACTCAAAAAGATTTTGAAGAAATACTTATCCAGATTCAAGAATTAAAAAAGACGTTAGTTTTAAATTCAAAAGAACCAAACAAAGAAGAAGTAGAAAAAGCCCAAGAATCAGCAGTGCAAGAAGTACTGCATAATATGAAAGAGGACTTAAAAAAGCGTAAGGAAGTAGGTCTTGAGCCGAGATTAGTAAATGACTTTGAAAATAAAGAACTTAAAAAGATTTATAAAAGCTTCTTACAGAGCCAAACTTCAAGCGAGGTTTAAATAGAATACTTTTTTATTAACACGCCTTCTAAGGTGTGTTTTTTATGTGTAATATTTTTGTCTGTTAGGTAAATTTAATATACAATATTTCTAGAAGGATAGGGCTTAGGAGATTTTGTTGTTTGTTTTTATATTTTCTAATAGTATATTAAATTTACCTAGAATGGATGTGTCTTATTTGAAGATTCCTATTGTTGTTCAGAATTTTCTTGTCCATTTGCATGAATCAGGAAAAAAGAGTTCCACAATTTCTATGTATACTCACGATTTGAAGAAGTTTTTTGAGTGGTTAAATCTTCATCATTCTAATATAGCAACAGAAACCTTACCAGAGGGCAAAGAAGTGTACGACGAATACTTTACCTATCTGAAAGAAAAAAACTCCTCTGAAGCGAATTTGAAGCGTATAGCTTCACACTTAAATGGTTTGTTAAGATATTACAACCTCACGGACCAGATTGGGATACTCAAAGCTACAACTAAAAAGCAGAGGGAATTAACTGATAGCGATTTTATAACTGAAAACGATACTCTTGCGCTTTTGAAATCTGTTATAAGTCATAAACATCTAACAGATACTCAATTACAGATACATAAATATATAGCTTATCGTAATTACTCAATATTAATTCTTATGCTTCATTACGGTCTTACGATTAATGAAGTTGTATCCTTAAATATAAAGGATATAAATTTTAGCCAAAATACATTAACTATTCTAACTAATAAAGGAAGCCGCCTTTTAAAGCTTTCTAAAGAAGATAAAAAGATCATATATAATTACTTTTTAACAATCCCCTCACTATTTAGGCCTAAGGATTATACAGACGATCCTCTATTTATTTCTTTTCACCCTCAAAAGATGGTTTATTGGTACGATTACAACTTAAATAAGCCCAAAAGGATTAGTTTAATTGGTGTAAAACGTATGATTGAAAAAGAAGTTAAACGCTCAGGCATAAAAGCTAGGGTGAGATCTACCCATTTTCGGAACAGTTGTATACTAAAAAAGATTTGTGAAGGTTATTCAAATGAAAACATTATTTACTACTTTGGTTTATCTAGCCGCCATGCTCTGTATCGTTATAAGAGATACCTAAAATCAAAATAAGCAAAGATATCTTGTCATCCTTTAATAAGTTTAACTTATTTTATGCGTAAAACTTTAGTATATCAATATTTAAAGTCTATAAGTTTAACTTGCATTATTTTTGAATTTTAATTAATTCTAGAAAAAAGCAACAAGTTTAACTTAAGTTAAACTTGTTGCTTTTTAAATAACGGCCACCGTTTTTATTAAAGAGTAAAATATTATGTTATGAGTCCAATGGAATTTCATAACTCTAAGGAATATTAGCAATATAACATATATAAAAACGTAATCTAAACAATCATTTCCTAGAATTTAAATAGAATTACTATTCTCGATCTAAAACTTGATAAAGTACGTTCTAGGATTAGATACATCCCTTTATTATCAAGGGTTTAGGCTTCTCTAGATTTATTTAATACAATCAGAAAAATTCGAAAGAAATCTAATAAATTAATTAGAATATAGAATTCTTCAAAACGTGTAAGTTCGCTTTTGTATCAAAAATGAAGCTCTCCAGAAAAAACTAATGGTTAAGTGATACAAAATATTTTATTTCTTATGTCTTATAATGTGCTATGTTTCTATAAGAACACGATGGGCTTATTTTTTATAGAATTACTTTCTAGACAGTTTAAAGTGATTAACCTCTACGCTAAAATAAATAAGAATAGTGTATTGATTATGAAACTGGAATTAAAACTAGTATAAGTTCCTTCTAGAATTACTAAATGTCTTTTTGTTCCAAGAGTTATAGAAACTCTAGATTTTCTTCATGAATACTATGTATGATGAGTTCACCACTTCTTATGTAACATATATTCTCTTACATACAATCAAACAGACTAAAGGATTAATTAACAAGACTAGACTTATAACCATAGTATTTATAAAATATAAAAATTCCAGAAAAGAGTTTTCAAGTTAAATATATAACTTATTGAAGTGCTACATAAATATTTCACCCCTTGAAAAGTTCATAATTTTATCTAGAATTGAAAAGAAGAGGATCTAAAAAACACTTCAGGGAAAATTAAAAACTTAAAATGTTAAAAGGAATATTCAATTATTACTAGAATTTAACTAGAAACAAAAAACTTGATTAATATCTGGAGTAACTAGGTTCTAGAATCACCACTAATCCTTTTATCGCAACGTTACATACCCTCTAGATTTTTATATAGAAAGGAGAATCCTAGAAAAATGTCTAAAAGCTTAGATGATGAAATTGTTTACACCTTAAAAGATACAGTGAAGCTAACTGGCCTAAGTGTTGACTTAATTCGCTTATATGAGAAAGAATTTAATCTCCAGATTCAGCGAACTGAAGGTGGCCATCGAAGATACAATAAACAAAACATCGATTTATTAATTGAAATTAAGAAACGAATTCAAGAACAAAACTGGAGCTATAAAATGATAAACCAATGGCTTCAGGGAGAAATTGTACCAGAAGCAGTTGAGGTTCAATCAAACTTTGAGAAAAAAGTAGAATCACTTGAAGAAAAAGTTCAAGAATTACTTAATCGCTCTGAAAAAGACGAGCAATTTCAGCTTGCGCTTATACAACGACTAGACGAACAAGGAAAACTTATAAAGCAACTTACAGAGAAGCTGGATCATCAAGACAAATACATTGAAAACAACCTAGAAAAACGAGATGAGAAATTAACTAATGCAATACGTGAAATTAGTGATACAAAAAAACTTATTGCGGCCGCCCAAGACAATCTAGATTCAAAACCAAAAGGGTTTTGGAGTAAAATTTTTGGTGGTTAATATGTATAGATAATTTGATTTTAACTTTCAGAAACAAATTGAGCAAAACGAGAAATTAAAGAATATTTTCCAACAAACCCTTATGAATTTTTATAAGGGTTTGTTTTGCAAAAGTGCTAGGAGTGTAATTCGAATTACAGGAATTTGAAATTATTATTATAGATTTAAAATGTAAAAATTATAAATAGATCAATATAGAATCCACCTATTAGAAAATATGATTTGCGAGTTCACTCATTTTATTACATATAGTTAATATATCTACTCCATCCTTGCCGGTTACTGAAGGCTCTGTATTATTCTTTATACAATCAATAAAGTCCATTAATTGTATTTTTAAAGGTTCGTTGTAGGGAATTTTAATGACTTTAATGATTTTTTCTTCTGAATAGTTATTGCTTTGTTCAGAGTTAGAATTAGGTAATCCTATAATTTCAATTTTATTTTCCAATAAGTCTGCCTTAATAACTTGTTTTTCCGTCAATACATGTATAGTGCGTACCTTTTCTATAGATTTGAAGCTTGCTGTAAGTTGAGCTATCGTACCATTCACACATTTTACAATAGCTACTGCATGTTTTGATTTACCGTCTATTGTCTTACCTAAGGTATAATAATTGATAATTTCATCATTTAATAATTCTTTGAGAATATATATATCGTGAATCATTAAATCTTGAATGACATCTACTTTTGATAATCTGGAATCATATGGACTCATACGATGTATATCAAGAGCTACAACCTTTTCTTGAGCTACCATATCTTTGAGCACATTAATTAAGGGATTATATAACTCAATATGCCCTACTTGAAGTTTTAATCCGGCCTCTTTCGTCTTTTTAATTAATATTTTAGCTTGATTTATATTACTTGCAATTGGTTTTTCCATTAACATATGAACACTATTTTTAATACAAGCTAATCCAATTTCATAATGATATTCCGTAGGAACTGCAATACTTACTGCGTCTACTTCTAGGAGTAAATCATTTATAGATTTAAATAATTTCACTTGATATTTGCTTGCAATTTCAGTTCCTCTTTTTTTGTCATTATCATATATACCTATAAGTTGACAATAATCTGATAAAGAAGCATAAGTCCGTACATGCTTTTCTCCCATACTTCCTGTACCAATTACCCCAATCTTCATTTTTAACTGCCCCACTCTCCATAGTTTGCTACCATATCTTATGCTTGTTTTATAAAAAGGGATGGGCTTTTAGGGAGTTATTTATAATAAGATAAATACTTTTATTTAAAACTAAGAACTTTTATCTAATTCGACTATTTGACTAATAATAAGTTTATGGAAGGGGGATTAAAATTTGATAAACTTATTGCTTGTTGCAAAAGACACTTCAGACTTTATAGATAAGAGCATCCATTTTTTAGAAAAAGAGCTTGAAAACCTAACTAATTTAGTAGTTTGGAGAGATTCAGAAAGAATAGAAAAAATATTAAATACTACTTTTAAGAAACCAGATTTTATTTTAATAGTGAATGACATAGGTTTTCGAATGACTCCTGTTCTTAAAGGTCTTCAGTCTATAGATATTCCTACTGGGTTAATTGTGAATGACCTTCATAGATTCACAGAATCACGAAGACATTATATAAGAAAAAACAATATTAATTACATTTTCTCAGTTATTCGAGATAAATTTCATGAAATTTATCCAGAGTATAAGAATAGAATGATATGGATTCCCCATAGTATTAATACGAGAATATATAAAGATTATAATTTTAAAAAGAATATTTCTTTATTAATGATGGGGGCTGTAACTGAGCATTACCCATTAAGACAGAAAATACTCAGATCCTATAAAAAAGATATAGAATTGGTTTACCATGAGCATCCAGGTTACCAAAGTTTAGACACCCTGAAGAAAGATTACCTTTACATAGATACAAAATATGCCCAGGAGATAAATAGAGCAAAAATTTTCTTTACATGTCCCTCTATTTTTAACTATCCAGTTATGAAATATTATGAAGTACTTGCTTGTAGATCCCTTTTACTAGCGCCAACCTTTAAAGAATTAGAGGATATTGGATTCTTACCTGGAGTGCACTTTGTTGACATTAATGAATCTAATTTTAAAGAAAAGGCAACTTACTATTTAAATAATGAACATGAAAGAAGAAAAATCACGGATGAAGGTTACAAATTCATCCATCAAAATCATACGGTCCAAATTCGAGCCCAACAACTAGTTAAGCAGATTGAACAAATAATTTCTTAATAAATGAAAGGTTGGATTTTTTATGTCTGATATACCTAGAAGTGCTAAAATAGGGAAAAATGTAGTGATAGAGGATGATGTAAAGATAGGTGAAAATGTTTTTATTGGTCACAATACTATAATATTAAGTGGAACTGAAATCGGCGATAATGTAGTTATTGGCTTTAACTGTGTACTAGGAATTCAACCTATTAGTAATAAAAGAATGCGGAAAATCAGTAAAAACTATAATCAGTTAGTTTTAAAAGAGAACACACGGATTGGAAACCTCGTGTCTATTTATTCAGGTACCTTAGTCGCTGAGAATGTGTTTATTGGAGATCATGCAAGTATCAGAGAAAATGTAATAATTGAGGAAGGTACAGTAATTGGAAGAGGAGCAATCGTAGAATTAAACAGTAAAATAGGGAAAAAATGTACAATACAAACACTCGTATATGTCACTGGTGATACTGTAATTGAGGATAATGTTTTTATCGGACCTTGTGTATCAATGTCGAACGATAAATATATGGGAGCAAAGCCATACACACTAGTTGGTCCCTATATTAAACACAATGCAAAGATTGGTAACAACGCATCTCTCTTGCCGGGTATAACAATTGGAAAAAGAACTATTATTGGCGCAGGCGCAGTAGTGACTAAAGATATTGATGATGATGAAATAGTTGCTGGGGTACCCGCCAAAGCCATGAAAAATTAAAAATTGAATTATCGATATTTATTTTTCTGAAAAAGCTAAAGTATAAATTTATAAAGATAATAATCCAAAATCATAGACCTATTAAAAGGTATATATGGGGAAATCCATTTAGGGCAGCTTTTAGTGGAGAGTACACTGCCCTTTTTCTATCTTAGAAAAGTGGAATATGATATACAAGTTACTAAAAAAATATTTTCTAGGATTCGTTTTTGGTCCAGATATCTTTTACCTTATTTTTAAACTCCAAATAATGTCTTAATTCATAATGAAAAGGACTTAATCCCCATTTATGATTTTTATCAGCTATAAAATCTTCTAAAGAGTAATTTATTAAATTAATGTGAGGGAATTGACTTTCAATAATAGAATAATAGTTTTCAAGAATTTTATTGTGAGTTTCATGTAGTTTTAATTTTTCATCAGGAAAACTGTAAAGTTTTTTTGCATCTCTGTATTTATATGACCAAAAAACTTTATTTAAAATAATCTTCTCGGATGGAATAGATTTCAGTATCTTGTGAAAAAAAGAAGTACAACTTAGTGCCCAAAGTTCCTGTATTTCTTTTGAATCCCTCTTTAACAAATCAAAAGAATATTTTCCCTTTTTTTCAATTCCAGAATTAACTAGTTCACCTGAACGCGTAACATAATGATTATTATATTTTAATAAATCAAATCTCTCGTCAATTAAATCTATAATTAATAAATCGAATTCGTACTGTCCAATCTGCTTAAGAAACACTTTATGAAAATCATACAAAATCATTTTCCTTTGAAAGGCAGAAGGTAAAGAAAGTTCATTTTCCTCAATCATTAAAGGTTCTGACATAATGCTAATAATAGACGATCTAGCAAAGTAATCAACGACATCAAATTCCTCAGGAAAAAAACTAAAAGTATCTCTTGTTACACAACTTCCTAAAATTAAAACCTTAATCATCTTAATCACATCGCTTTTCAAAAATATATATTAAAAAAGAATATTATAACTATATCCCTACTACCTAACTATATTACTTAGAAGTTTACATATTTTTTCTGCAGTATGACCATCGCCGAAAATTGGAAAATGGTTAGTGGGTAATCTTATCTCTTCTATGGATTTTAATATAAGATTTGTGTCCGCACCCGTTAGTTTATTCCATCCTTTTGAGACAGTTTCTACCCATTCAGTTTCATTCCGTAAAGTAATACAAGGAACTTTTAACATATAGGCTTCCTTTTGTACCCCTCCTGAATCAGTTAGAACTAATTTAGCTTGGCTTTCCACAGCCAGCATATCGAAGTAATCAAGGGGATCTACTATTTTTATATTGGATGATGAAATGAGGTTTTCTAGGTTCCATTGCTTAATTTTATTTTTGGTACGTGGATGTAATGGAAATAAGACAATTTCATTTATTTGACTGAATGCTTCAAGTATGGCTGTTAACCTCTGAGGGTTATCTGTATTTTCAGCACGATGTACAGTAGCAAGATAATATGTTTTTGGAATGATATTTAAATTAGAAAGAATAGTTGATTTCTGCAAAGCTAAATTTTTATAATAGAGCACGGCATCATACATAATGTCCCCAGTTTGATATACGCCTTGTCTTAGACCTTCATTTTCCAAATTTTTCAATGCCGTGTCTGAAGGGCAAAATAACCATGTTGAAAGATGATCAGTTAATACTCGATTAATCTCCTCAGGCATTCTCTTATTATAACTCCGTAAACCTGCTTCTACATGAGCAATAGGTATATGGAGTTTCGAAGCTGCCAAACTACCAGCAAGTGTAGAGTTTGTATCCCCATACACTAGTACGATATCTGGCTCCTCAGCCATCATTATATCTTCTAATTTTGATAACATTTTCGCGGTTTGTTTTCCGTGGGTATCTGACCCTGTTTTTAGGAAATACTGGGGCTTCGGAAGCTTAAGTTGTTCTAAAAAAACATTGGACATATTTTCATCATAGTGTTGCCCAGTATGGACAATGATTTCTTGAATAGTTGATTCTGAACTAAAGGCGTTTGATAACATACATGCCTTTATAAACTGAGGCCTAGCGCCAATGACAGTTAAGACTTTTAACATTTCTATATCTCCTTTTTAATTGGTTAATTTGTGGGAGTGAAAATAAATCATTTCTTACTTTAACTCCAGGTACGCATCAGGAAATAAAATCCGACTTTGGCAAGTGTATTAATAAAAACCTGCTGGGATTTTTGGGGAATTTTAAAATATGATAAGAAATAGTACATATAATACTGTATGCAAAGGAAAATGTTTTACCAAAGAGGAGGAAAGTATGAAAAAAAAAGTTTGTATACTAGTCGCAGAACATCCGTTTATGGATTCACGCATTTTTAAAAAAGAAGCTAAAAGTTTAAAAAAAAATGGGTACGACGTGACTATGATTGTTCCGAAGAAGAATGGTTATCTCTTTGATGTAGATGGTACGCCCTTTACTAAGCAATTCTTGGATTCCACCTTTATTCATGAAGGGATTACTATTATAACTTATGATTCAGAGGACAGTAGAGGACCATTAAGTGAAGTTAGAAAAAATTTCAATATATGGGAAGAAAAGACATTTAATAACCCTTTAACCCAATTGGCAGTACTACAGGATGCTGATATTTATCATGCACATGAATATCTCTCACTCTTCGCAGGAATTGGTGTAAAAAGATTAATGAAAAAAACAAAGAATAAAAATGTAAAATTAATCTATGATAGTCATGAATTAACTCCTGATCCTCTTGATCCTAGGTATACAGAAAATGTAAGAAGGGATTTAAGGGAAAAACTTATTTACATGATCAAGGAAGTTGATTACATTATTACAGTTTCCCACTCTATAAAGTCTTGGTATCTATCGCAAGACCCCACACTTTCTATCGAAGTTGTCTATAATTCTCCTCCATTAACTCAAGGATATCGTCAAAAAGATTATACTAGAAATGGCTTAGTCCTTTGTTATGAGGGAAATATTGATCAGAAAAAAGGCAATAAAGATAAGATATTTGATATTACTGAAATTTGTTCAAGAAATATGGACTTTCAATTTAAAATTATTGGTGGTCCCCGATTTGGTGATTCTTTTGTTTTACCTGAAAAGCTTCAAAGTAATATTAAACTTTCTGGTTGGATTGATTATTCTCTAATTTCAAAAGAAATGGAACAGGTAGATATAGGCTGGATTGATTTCGATGGGCTAGATCACTCTCTTAATCGTTCATACGCTATGCCAAATAAGTTATTCAGCTATCTGAATAATGGTGTGCCAGTGCTGGTAAATAAATCTCATGAGATGGAAACATTTATACGTAGTCACCAGTGTGGAATGGTAGTCAATAAAATACATGCTCAGGCAGAGGACTTTGCAAACGCGATCATATATCTAGGTAAGAATAAAAATATACTAAAACAAATGAGTGAAAACGCCCGTAAAGTAATGGAAGAATCTTACTCGTGGGAGCACATGGAAAAAAGATTAATTAATGTATATGAGCAAATCATAACTAACAACTTACGATATATTAAATAAAATTCCTTTTAAATTTACAAGGGAAATTAGTTAAGAATTAATTGTAATTTTTCCGAAAGTTTGTATGCTTTATTTCTGATAAAAGAAGCTTATGGATAGACGACTGGGGGTAAGTAATTTGAAACGAAAAGTTTGTATGCTTTTATGTTATCTTCCATTTTTGGATACAAGAATTTTCAAAAATGAAGCACAGAGTCTTTTAAAAAATGGTTATGATGTCACTATGATTGTTCCGAGGAAAAATGGCCATCTATACGATATCGATGGAACTCCATTCACCAATGAGTTCCACGATCAAACTTTTATATATCAAGGAGTAAAAATTGTTACGTATGACGATAAAGAAAGAACAACCAACCCATCAACTGATCCTCTATATAAATTAGGAGTACTAGAGGAAGCAGATATTTATCACGCGCATGAATTATCTTCTTTTTATTATGGAAGTCATATAAAAAAGACGCTAAGGGAAGAAAAGTCTAAAAAATCACATCTGATTTATGATAGTCGTCAGCTCGTTCCAGACCCCTTTTCTACCAAGATAAATGATAATACAAAAAAATCATGGCATGAGATGCTATTAAATTCTATTAAAGAAGTAGACTATATTATTGCAGTTTCTGATTCCATAAAATCCTGGTACTTATCCTTAGACCCCTCACTCCCAGTTGAAATAATTTATAATACTCCACCCTTAACCTCCACTTTTAAACAAAAAGAAGAAGCTAATGACAAATTCATTGTCTGTCATGAAGGTAACCTTTCACCAAGTAGTGGGGATATCAATAAGATATTTTCTATTACTGACTCATGTAGAAAGGTAATGGATTTTCAATTTAAAGTTATTGGTGGTCCACGGTACGGTGAGAATATTAATACTCCAGATTCCCTAAAGAAAAATTTAATTTTTACTGGTTGGATAAATTATAATAGCATTCCAAGTGTAATGTTAGACGTAGATATAGGCTGGATTGACTTAGATACAACTCATTCACTTAATAATATGTATGCTATGCCAAATAAGTTTTTTAGTTATCTTAATAACGGGATTCCTGTTTTAGTAAACAGATCTACTGATATGGAAAAATTCATACGTACTTACCACTGTGGTCTAGTGATTGATAAGTTGAACCCAACAGCTGAAGACTATACTAAGGCATTACTTTATCTTTATAATCATAAGGATGAATTAAAACAAATGCATCGAAATGCTCGTAAAGTTGTGGAGAGTTATTATTCTTGGGAAGTAATGGAACATAGGCTTCTCAAAGTTTATGAATCTTTATATTCAGAAAAGATAAGTTATTTCACACTGTAATTTCACTTGTTTTAGGAGGGAATATGAAAAAAAAAGTCTGTTTCCTAGTATCTGAGCATCCTTTTCTAGACGCAAGAATATTTAAAAAGGAAGCTAAAAGTCTCCTAAATAAAGGATACGATGTCACTATGATTGTTCCCAGAATTAATGGTTATTTATTTGACATAGATGGCACAATGTTTGTAAACCAATTTCTTTCTCAAAATTTTACTTACGAAGGTATTCATATTATAACTTATGAAAAAATTCATTGGGAAAATAACGTCAAACGACTAAAGTATAATGTTCAAAAAGAAAATATTAATATACATTTAGATGATTTGACTAGGCTTGGTCTTGTAGAAGAAGCGGATATTTACCATGCTCATGAATTTTTTTCATTGTACTCAGGAACTACAATCAAACGAATTTTAAAATCTTCAGGTAAAAAAAGCGTAAAATTAATTTATGATAGCCATGAATTGGTTCCGGATCCACATGAAGTTCAATCTAATCGAATAAAAAAACATATGATGTCTTTACTGGAAGTACTGTTAAAAGAAGTAGATTATATTATTACAGTTTCCCAATCAATCAAGGCATGGTTTTTATCCATCAATCCCAACTTACCTGTAGAAGTTATTTATAATAGCCCCCCTTTATCCACTAATTATAAACCAAAAAATTATACCGAAGAAACTTTTAGAATTATTCATGAGGGATTCTTAAGCAATTCAAGAGGAAACTTTAAAAAGATAATAGGTATAACTGAAGCATGTAATAAAGAGATAGATCTTAAATTTAAAATTGTCGGAGGTAAAAGGAAAAATGATCGTAATACAATAACAGTTCCTTCGCATCTTGTAAATAAAATAGAGCTTGTAGACTGGGTTGATTATTACACTATTCCGAAAGAAATGCAAAATATAGATATAGGCTGGATTGATTTAGATACAACTCATTCACTTAATAATATGTATGCTATGCCAAATAAACTATTTAGTTATCTAAATAACGGAATACCTGTTCTAGTGAATAAATGCACCGATATGTATGATTTTATCCAAACTCATAAATGTGGAATGGTAGTCAATAAAGAAAAGGCTTCAGTAACAGACTACTGTGAGGCTATTTACTATCTCCACAATAATAAAGAAGAGCTAAAACAAATGAGTCTCAATGCAAGAAAGATAATGGAATCAACCTACTGTTGGGATAAAATGAAACTTAAACTTTTTTCTATATATGACCAATTAAGCAACTAAAGTTTAATCGCTTAACTTAAATAAAAGGAAAAGGGTGAAGAAATGCGTATATTACATCTTCCTTATGGATCTCCTATGATTGATTTATGCCGGTCTTTGCGTTTAAAAGGAGTGGATGCAACTGCTTGTCATTTTTATACTAATCGCTACAACTTTAAACCTGATATTTGTTTAAATTATGATTCAGTTCCTACTCCATTACGAGAGGAAAAAATCAAGGATTATATGAAAGAAGCCATTAATAAATATGACATATTTCACTTTCACTTTGGAGAAACTTTTCTTCCTGACAAAAGTGATTTAGAGTTTTTAAAAAAACACGGCAAAAAAATGGTTGTTCATCATCATGGATCAGAAGTTCGATCGCTTACGTTAGCAAGAAAGTCAAATCCTTATGTCCTAGTAAAGCCCGAATGGACAGAGAAGAAAATTCAAGAAAACTTAAAAATTTTATCAACCTATATTGATCATACAATTGTTCAAGACTATGAACTGGAGAGTTACGTTAAAGATTATTATAAAAATATTCATGTAATCCCCAATGCAATTGACCTTGAAGATTTTCAACCACATTATCCTAGTGCTAAAACCTCCCCTCTTATCGTACACGCACCAACTTTAAGGAATTTAAAAGGAACTGAATTCGTTTTAGAAGCGGTAAACCAATTAAAACAATCCGGAACTTCACTTAATTTTCAATTGATTGAACGTATGTCCCATCAAGAAACAAAACAACTTTTATCAAAAGCTGATATAGTTATTGATCAATTAAGAATTGGAGCTTGTGGTTACATTACTGTAGAAGCTATGGCATTAGGAAAACCAGTTATCTGCTATATTCGTGAAGATTTATTAGAAAAATACCCCAAAGAATTTCCAATTATAAATGCAACTCCAGATACAATAACTAATGTTTTAAAAGAACTCATTAATAAATCAAATCAATGGGATAAAATAGGAAAACAGGGAAGACGTTATGTCGACGAATTCCATAACATTAATAAAACTACTAATCGATATATTGAAATTTACTCCAAATTATAATGAATAATAGTCCAATCATTTATTTTATTCAAAACATAGGTTATGAAGAGACTTTTTTTAAATAAAGGAGGGTTTAAAAATGGGGCAAATTAATCATTCCCTAAAAGATGTAACTGTCATTGGACTAGGGAAAATTGGATTAACTTTAGCTGCTGTTTTTGCAAATAATGGATTCAATGTGTTTGGAGCAGATATTAACCCAAAAGTAGTAGACTCCGTGAATAAGGGAAAAGCTCATATAGAAAATGAGCCAGGCTTAGATCAATTAGTAGAAAAAGCTCATAAAAACCGGAAATTAAGTGCTACTTTAAATACTTCAAAAGCAGTTAATCAATCCCAAGTAGTGGTAGTCATCGTACCTGTTCTCCTTGATAATAAAAATATGGTGGACTATGGTTTTATTGATTCTGCAGTCGAGGAAATTGGAAAAGGTATTAAAAGAGGTACATTAGTTATTTTTGAAACCACACTTCCCACAGGCGATACACGAAATAGGTTTGGGAAAAGGATTGAGGAAATATCAGGATTGAAAGCTGGGAAAGACTTTTACTTAGCGTACAGCCCAGAAAGAGTTTATTCAAATCGAATTATTCAGGATTTAAAGAACTATCCTAAAGTTTTAGGCGGTCTAAATGAAGAAAGTTTGAATATTGCTTCTATGTTTTATGAACAAGCTTTAGATTGCCAGTTAATAAAAGTAAGTTCTTTAGAAACGGCAGAATTTTCTAAAGTTGCAGAATGTGTATATAGAGATGTAAATATCGCTTTAGCAAATGAACTCGCAAAGTTTGCTGATGAAAAAGGCGTCAGTATGTCTGAGGTTATAACAGCCAGTAATAGTCAACCTTATTCAAATATACACTATCCTGGAATAGGAGTAGGGGGACATTGTATTCCAATTTACCCATATTTCTTTATAAATAGAGGCTTAGAAAATGGATTAACCGAGTTAGCTAGAGAAGTTAATGATACAATGGCAAACTATGCAATTGAAAAAGTTGAAACTAATATCGGATCTCTTCAAAATAAAAATATTCTTATCTTAGGATTAGCTTTTAGAGAGAATGTGAAAGAAACTACAAAATCATCTACACTTTTATTAATAAACCTTTTGAAACAAAAGGATGCAAATATATTTTTAAATGATCCATTATTTACGGATAGTGAAATTGTAAACTATGGAGGTACCCCCTTATCCTTAGATGATAAAAGGGTATCAAAGATTGATGTTATTATTCTACAAGCTTTCCATAAACAATATGAGAACTTAAATTTTGAAGGATTTAGTAATTGTAAAGTGATTTTAGATGGAAGAAATTCATTAAATAAAGAAGAAATAAATCAGTTAGGGATTAAATATGAAGGGATAGGTAGTTAGAGAACAAATTTTAAAAAGGAGGAATAGTTTCAATATGATTCCTATGGTCGATTTAAAAGCTGAATTAGAATTATTGAAAGAACCAATTTTTAATGCATTGAAAGAAGTGTTAGAAAGTGGGGAATATATTTTAGGAAGTAAAGGAAAAGAGTTCGAAAAACAAATAGCTTCTTACATAGGAGCTACCTATGGTATTGGAGTAGGAAATGGAACAGACGCACTCTATTTAGCTCTTAGAGCATTAGATATAGGCCCAGGTGATGAGGTAATTACAACCCCTTTCACCTTTTTTGCAACAGCTGAAGTAATTGCTCAAGTAGGAGCGACACCCGTTTTTGTAGACATAGAAAAAGAAACTTATAACATAGATCCCTTAAAAATAAAAGAAGAAATCACAGATAACACCAAAGCAATTATTGTTGTCCATTTATATGGACAATCTGCAAAAATGAAAGAAATCATGAAGGTTGCCAAAGAATTTAACTTAAAAGTGGTTGAAGATGCATGTCAAGCCATTGGTACGGAATGTGATGGTAAAAGAGTAGGAACGATTGGAGATATTGGCTGTTTTTCTTTCTTTCCTTCTAAAAACCTAGGGGCCTATGGAGATGCCGGCATGGTAGTTACAAATGATAAAATTCTCTACGAAAAGGTTAGCACATTAAGAAATCATGGAAGTCAAATAAAATATATACATTCAACTATTGGAGTGAATAGTAGGCTCGATGAATTTCAAGCTGCCATTTTGCTCATTAAGCTTAAATATTTAGATATTTTCTTGCACAAAAGAAAGGAAATTGCTAAAAAGTATACACTAGAATTGAATAGTTTAGTAAAAACTCCTTCTATCATAGAAAATAGAGAACACACCTTTCATCAATATTGTATTGAATTAGACGGGCGTGATCAGTTAGCAACCTTTTTACAAAAAAATGATATTTCTTCTGCGATCTACTACCCAATCCCTCTTCATCTTCAAGAAGCCTTCAGCTATTTAAATTACCACAAAGGCGATTTTCCAATTGCAGAAAACGCGGCAACTAAAATTTTAGCGTTGCCTATTTATCCAACTATGACTTTTGAAAAACAATATAAGATTATTTCTATACTAAAAAAATTTATAGAGAAAAAAGATCAAAAATAGTTTTTTGATCTTTTTTCTCTATGTTAAGATAATTCAAATGCGGATTTATAGTCGAAATGATCAAAATGCCGAGCACCTCAAGAGCTGGATAAGCATATTTTAAAACACAGACAGGAAAAAATGATATTTTATGAAAGGATGGTACTGTTGGAACCTAAAAATTTCACAAATCAAATTACATCTATTAATGTTTCTTCACGACGCTCAAGATTAAGCCTTAGATTTCTGTTGCTTAGTCTAATAAATAAACAAGTTGAAATTTCAACACCTTTTGAGACATATACAGGAACTTTAATTTCTGTCCAGTCAGATTATGTTGTTTTAACAGAGAGTAATGGGTTGATGACCTTTGTAAGGATTGCTAAGATCGAAACAATTATAGAACTTTAAAAGGGGGGTTATTACATGTTTAGAACTGCTTTAATATTTGAATTATCAAGACACATTGGTTCAAAAGTTGAAATCGCTCTCGATGACCGTATGATTGAAGGTACTCTCTTGTCTGCTTCAGGCGACCTTGTTGTAGTATCTGATACTTCCGGATACAATCCAGGTGTTGAAGTGAATATTTCAATCGGATTTATTAATTCCGTAAGATTTCCTCAAACAGTTTAATTACTCGAGATATTTTATAAAATCACTCCAATTGAACTGCTTTTTTTTTGTAATGCTTAACTCATGTTCTCTAACATTATAAACAGTAAAATTTTTATACAACAAACGGCTTTCTTTTAATAATTCATTCAATATACTAACGTCCTCATACATTCGTCCATTTTCAAACTCAATTATTGGAAAGCCATTGTTTTGCTTTAAAGAAGAAGTGCGATAAATTCGGGGACCTAAAGGAAATGGATAAGAAAGTAGTTCACTTTTATTATTTACTATTTTCCCCATCTTTATTCCTTTATATCTCACATTGCCCAAACACATCTGCTTCCAAATTCTTAAGTTTCCATAAAGAACAGCAACATTATCTAATATACCCCTCAAATGATTCCGAATAATTAAAAAAGCATCGGGATCAAACCAATCGTCAGCATCTAATTCAATAACAAAATCTGTCTCTATATATGGTAATAAATCGTTGAACGATCTGGCTTTCCCTCTATTTTCTTTTTGAAAGAGCTTAAATTGAGGAAATTCTACCCATTTTTCTATTTCTTCATAAGAGCTATCAGTAGACCCATCATCCATGACTAAAATTTGTTCTGGTGGGCTGCTTTGCAGAAAACATGAACTAATAGCTGTACCTACATACTGAGCCATATTGTAATTAGAAATAATAACAGAAAGAGAAGGAGAGTTTATCCCTTGTTCTAAGTCATATTGATACTTTTCTATAAAATTCAGTTTTTGGAGGGTATTTGTGGTGCCGTCTTTGATTGCTTGATTTATAAAATCCCCCTCCCCATTTATAATATATGACTTTTTTAACCTTGAGAGCCATGCTGATAATATAGCTTCTTTAAATGGACTCTGATACTTTGAAAAGAAATTAGTTTGTTTTAGAAAAGAAGTCCTTATTAAAAAGGGTCGTTGAATAACTTTATCTTTAAACATATAGGGATAGGTCATTACATACTGATTATCATTTAATTGTAAATTTATATTTTTTATATTGGGGGTAAGGTAATCTTGATCATAAAGAAATAAAATATAATCGCATGATAATTTTTGAATATAGTTATTCACCGTCTTTCCTAAGTCATTTTGGAGCAATGTTACATGCTTAGTTTCATGATTAAAAAAGGAAATATCTGATTTGAAAGATGAATTCGTTTGTTTTAGAACAGTAATATTCCTCACACGCTGATGAATAAAATTCAGCGAATTTAAGGCTTTCCTTAAAGTAGTAGAATTAGAGTAGTTAAGCAGAAGAACATGAATGTTTTTCATTGGCGTTCCTCCATTATAAAAATAATTAAGTATCTTTACATATATCTAATCATATTTTTAATAAATTAGACGTACATTTTCGGGGACCGTCAATAATTTTGTGTAAATATAAATTGCCTTTTCTTATAGCTGTTATTCACTAGTTTGTTGTAAATATTATTTGTAGCTCTGCGCGAGCTTGATCCAAACCAATATGACATCTTCTCGCGAAACGCTGATTATACTGGTCAAACTGAGAAACGAGGAAACGTTCAAGTAACTCTTCGTGAGGGAATTGTTCCTTATGCTTACTATATTTCTTGATTGGTTTATTGAACGACTCAATTAAGTTTGTGGAGTAAATACTTCTCCAAATAGACTTAGGAAAGCCAGAAAACGTAAACAAATAAGGGTTATTAAGCAATGGTTTTGTCACTTTTGGATATGTAGCCTTCCACTTTCCAACGAACGAATGCAGGGCCTGTTGGCCCATTTCTAGGCTTTCTGCACGGTACACAGATTCGAAGTCTTCACAGATTTCAGCTCGGTCGGATACACGAAATTTATGAGCAACCGTACGTGAAAGATGGATGCAGCATATTTGATAAGAAGAAGCTGGATAGACAGAAAAAATACTGTTTAAGAGGCCTTTTAACCCGTCGGAAATAAACAATAGAATTTTTTCTACGCCACGAGATTGATGTCTTCTAAAAGTTCTTTCCATACAAAGGCGAATCGTTAGGGGCGATTGTATAACCAAGTACTTATTTTGAACCCTGTTGGAACATATAGATGACAAACGCTTCAAACGTATCATTGGCTCGTTTATAAGGAGCCACAGTCTGTTGCTTAAAGTCGCCATTACAATCATGAGGAATAACGAGATGAAGTTCTCCAAACTCTGTGTGCAACGTCCGTTCATAAGAACTATTTCGTGAATTCTCCGTATTAAATCCAATACGATCATATTTTTCATATTCTAAGAAAGCTATCAATTCACTCATTAAGAGCGTATTCACCGCACGTCCTAAGTGAGAACGGAAAATTTCTGTCACATCTTCTTTTTGGACTAGAGCTTGAACAAGATCTGTTGTAAACTGATTCATAGGAAGACCTTCTTTCTTTGAATTGATTGTGGTGACTTAATTCTACAAGAAAGGTCTTCCTTTTTGTATTTATTCATTTACACCAGATATTTTACGCTCTCAAAAAATTTATGTAATATAGTAAAAATTAAATAATTAAGCAAAGACCACAGAACTTTCTTACTACTTTTGTAGGCCTTTGCTTTGGTTAATAAAGAATTAAGGTTAGCTATAGAATATAAAAAGAAAGATAAATAAGCACTTATCTGTTTTTAGCAGATAAGTACTTATTTTCAGTTATTAATCTTGATCTTCAACTTCTATAGCTGTAAATACTACAGTACCTGTAGTGAAAGTTATAGGAGGAATAAGAGTTGAAAGTAGACCTCCAAGTATCGTTGTTCCTGGGGGAACAAGAGGGTCGCTTGTCAGAGCAACATCTAGAGTCAAGTAATAACGATTGATTCCACAACAAGGGCTTTTGTCTACCCAGTGAAAGCTGGTAGTGACTGTACTAAACGGAAATGAAAGAAAAGCAAGAAGATCAACAGCGGAAATTATTGAAGTATCCTGGGTTTGAAAAATTGGAACAAATGGACCATGATCGCAACTTCTCCATATTCTGAAAGTACCTTCTACCCCTAAAGGTACGGTAAGGGTTGCAAGTAAAGCTACTAATTCTGCCGTTAAAGTAATAGGATCTGGCGTCCATTCTACTGTTCCTTGAAGTAGTACTGCATCATCATTATCGTCTACATCGATTTTTACTTGAGCGCGTGTATTTAATGGAGTATTACCATTAGTTCCAGTAGTTGGAGGGAAAACCACGCTTGTATTCTCGCTTACGTCAAATTCAGTAAATATATTCTTTTCTTTTTTATCATCATGACACTCGTGGCATTTATGATCATCATGACACTTGTCACATTTGTGGTCATGCTTCTTCAACTCAAATTCCTCCTTATCATTTTCATATTTTTGTTTTTCTTTAAATTTATTATCACTACTATCTTTAATAACCTTCTTATAATAATCTGACATGTTGTCACCTCCTAGTAATAATGAGTGCATACACTCTTTATATAAGATGAAAATAATCACATAAATGCAACGGACAATCGTCTATAGAGTTAAAAAAATATATTATACTTGGTTACATAAGGTGAATTACAAATAAAATTAAAAAAGGTAGAGGATTAATCCTCTACCTTTTTTATGCTTTAGGCTTTCTGATACTCATTATCATTTTTGGAGGTGATTATGTTTCTCAGATAACCTTAAATAATGTATTGTATGTAAAGTTTATGTGAATAGTTCATTATTGTTTTTTATAAATAAAAAATTATTAGGGGGTTATAAAATCTCATTAATTATTATTAATTTCTTCAGATTGATAATATTTCTATTTGAATAACCTTTTTTTTTCCGTATACACATCTCTTTTAAAAGAGTGGCCGTATGTCTAAGATTTAGAGGTTAATTAAAATTCAGAACTGGAATTAATCTAAACTATATAGAAGCTATAATACCTTGTCTTATAACATATAAAAAAATCATTTTTTCCTTTAAAGTCATAAATAGTCTTATACTATCATTTCTTCCTGAAATCTCCGAATAAAATTTCGTTCTTCACATTTTCATCTACAACCGCTGAAAGTACACTTTTAGGTTCAGTTTTCCTCCTTATTTATAATGGTAAATCGTGCTTCCTAAAAATATACTTCTATATGATGAAAATCCTCTTCACCTTCTTTAACCATTTGGAAAACGCGCTTTTTATTGTTCCCTAAAAGTTCTTTTATAGTTATATTATGATTTTTCGCATGATGAGAAAATTTAGCTTTATAATAACCCTTAATGACATAGATGACAGGGTAATTCGTTCTCAATCTCATAATGATTCAATGTCCAATCAGTAGAATGTGTTGGGATTTACTTATAGTTTCTTTGGTATATGACCTCTCTTCGGCTTGTATAGATTTTTATAGTTACAGCAGTTTCATTTGTATATATGTTATATAGAACCTCTTCTAACTCTTGGAGTTAGTATAGTAATATACACACATTTTGTATACACGCTGTATTCCTTCTACATAATATTCATTTTATAAAAATAGTTCTTACTACTTATAACTTTGTTCATCCTATTTGCACGATATATACAAGCAATTTTTGAAGCTTAAAAAGAAAGGTATTTTATATTTTTGTGTAAAATAAATAAGTTAGTAATTAACTTTATATAGATAATTACTAACTTATTTTATTAAAAATAGCGTTAGTAATTACTCATTTTGTAGAAAAAGGTTCTATTTGTCATCACTGAGAGTAAATGATACAACATTAAAATAAATAAGATAGTTATATCATTTACCTATATACATAAAATACTTTTAAGAATCACTTTCATTTAATGAGTAACATATATAATCCCTTGAAAGTTATATGTGTTACAGTGGTGAGTGTTGGAGTATTACTCTTTTAAATTATTCTTTCGACCTTGAATCATTTGATGAACAATCTCTTCATGAGATTCTAACATTTCTCTGGTGGTAAGGTGATGTTGTTTCGCATGACGAGAAAAATTAGCTTTGCTATACCATTGATGACATAATGGACAGGGTAATTCGTTCTCTACTTCATAAGGTGTGGAGGTCCAACGTGTTGAAGGTACAAAAGGTTTACGCGTAGTTACTTTTGTAGTTGAATAATCTCCTTTTTGTATAGGTACCTGTAGTGGTTCTGTTGTCGCAGCTACCTCATTTGTATACGTGTTGTATAGAGCATCCTCTGTTTCCTCTTTAATTAGAAGATAACCAGCTTCCGACATAGATAATCCAAGCTCTTCACATCGTTGTTGAAATTGAATATAGATACTTTCTGGTAATCGAATTGGTAGTACTTTACTAGGTTCTTTTCGCTTGGATTGACGAGCGTATTTATCTAGTCTTCCCATTATTTCTCACCCCATTTTTAGTTTGTATACAGATTCAACACCTTATAGATGAACTCCTGCTGACATACTGAATACAAATTGTATTTATAAAGTATATACTTCACTTACAATATGTATAAAAATTGCTTTTTTCCTTTTTGATGAAAACTCATTTTTACATTCATCAACTAAACGCTTAAGATAGGGTTCTAATTAAGGATAGGGTGAATGGCATAAGTGGCTGTCGTAGTATTTAGCGTAGGTGGGGCTGATACGTAGGGACAGGGCATAGCAGAAATATTCTTTTTTATTTTGTATAAGAAAATATTATCCAATTATTTTTGATCATAACAAAGTTATAGTTTTTTATATCGATTTCTATTAATATAAAAATAGCTGTTTAAAGATTTGAAAAGACTTCTTTACACAAAGACAGCGCCCAATTAGTTGGGCGCTGTCTTTGTGTATTTTTCCTATAATTCACATTATATGAACTAACTTTGCATATCGTATACAGCCTAAAAACAGAAAAATCCCCTAGTGTCCAGTAGTTTTTTCTTCCGGTAAGATGAATTTTAGATCTTGCACCAAAGAGATTGGAATTTTTACACAGTCATATTTTATAGTATGTAGATAATTATAAGTTTCTGGACAAGTGTTCTAACTTATTACAATAAAGAGATAAGTAGGAAAGGATAAGAAGTATTAGTGAAATGTAGCTAATACTTCTTATCTTTTATTTTAGAGAAGATGTTTTAATTTGCCCGTACGTTATTATATTATGTTAATACACATTCAAGATGTTTTATTAACATTCACGAACAAATACAGAAACACCAAATACACCTAGTCTTTCCCTAAATACTTGTTCAAATCCATTATCAAGTAAGCAATTTACTGCACTTCTATAAATATCACCTGTTTGTAATAAACGTCGACATGGTCTAGCGTTTCCAATAATAGTTGCTTCTACAATTGTACGTGGAGCTTGTATATCTAAAGGATTTCGCTGCCAAAGGATAGTTACGACATCAGGAGGTTGAGGGATAGATACATTACCAGTCCTAGTATAATTAGTTTTACTAAAATCACTCATGTTAATCACCTCTTTTCTTCTCCATATTAGATGAAAGTAAAAAGGCGATTGCTTGTACTAATGCTGATTTTTAAAGAAATATGTGCTTGTCCCATAATACTTTTCTATACAAGACAAATGATCTTTACATGTAATAAGTCCTTCTGTTTTTTTATAATTTGGTTATTTTCATAAGTAACTAAAATTGGGTTTATGTGAACTAACTTTGTATAACGATATACAATTTCAAAATATATTTATTGGTTATTATTAAAACGTCATAAGCTGTTCTTGTTTTATCTTTTTTTAAAATAAGTCTCATATCATAGGACAAGCATACAAGCATACTTTCTATTAGTGAATACCATATATAGAAATATAAAGAAAGGGTGATTAAGATAAAAAAATATAAGTGTCATTATAACGATGAAGATGATAAATATTATGTAGACAATTCTTATCCTCAGAAAAAGAAAAAAGAGTCACATGACTGTTGCTGTGACTATGATCATAAAGAAGATAAAGAATCATATAACTGGTACTGTGATCATGATCATAGAGAAGATAAAGAATCACATGACTGTTGCTGTGACCATGATCATAAAAAAGATAAAAATAAAGATAAAGATAAAGGAAAATTAGTTGAATTTGCTTATCAAAATGCATCTCCTATTTCTAATCTTCCCCCAGGACCCGGTGGTCTACCACTTCCTCAAACTGTCGCAGCCGTTACACTAAATAAAGTAAAGGCAGGTAACGTTGTATCATTAAATGGACTTTTCCATATAAACAATGATAGCCCTACAGTCCAAGATTTAGTAGCCGTTATTTATAGAGGTATTCCATCGCCAGGTAACCTTATCTACCGGAAAGTAATTGAGATTGATAAGGCTGAAAACATAAATGATGACTTTACTGAAGTTGTAGTTCAATTCGTTGATGATAACTTTAGAACTACTCAAGAAAATGTAACCTATACTTTAGTTGCAATGCAACGTCTTGGTACAGGCCTCTTCCTTGCTGGCCCAATTACTTTTACTGCAACAGAAATTAAAGGTCCTTTTTAGGAAAATTAAAGATTTCGAAAAGAGAAGGATTTTCCTTAGTTGAATGATACTTCTCTTTTTTATATAAACTCACTGTATTAGTATGTATACGTTATATGCACCTAGTTACCTTAAGGTTATTTATCAGAAAAAAGCTTTTGGATTTGATAATTCAAAAGCCTTTTTTTTATTAAAAAAATTTTCCTATCAAAGGACAAGCATACAAACACTCTACTAACAAATGAATAAAATATATTAGAGATGAAGAATGGAGGTGATTAACATAGAAAAATATAAGTGTCATTATAATGATGAAGATGATAAATATTATGTAGACGAGTCTTATCCTCAGAAGAAAAAGAAAAAATCACATGACGGTTGTAAAGTTTATGTGGAAGTTAACTGCTGTTGCGATGACAAGAAAGACGATCACAAGAAGAAAGATTGCAGTTGCCATAAAAAACATCACCACAAGAAGAAAGATTGTTGTTGTCATAAAAAATATTATTATGAAGAAGAATCTGATTATTAATTTTTAAATTAATAGTCCTCTTTACTTTCTAATTTAGTTCTTAAGAAAAAACTACTTATCATCTCGGTAGTTTTTTCTGTTTTTATGCTCTATGCACTATACATTTTTAATTATCATAAAACAGAATTATCTGTAGTTAACGGATCGCAATTTAGGCCGCAAATAAACCTAACCTAAGGACCTAACAACATATTAACATTTTATCAAAGTCTTATGAAGATAATCACCAAGCTTTACATATGAAGGGAAGGTATAAAAATGTATAATAACTTAGACACATCATTTACTTCTGGAAAGAATGTTCCTTTCCCACCTGCTATATCTACCGGATATATAGCTCCCGTTTATGAATATAGCATTCACCATCGCACTACTATTTATTTTATTAATCATTATTAGTGCATGTACTTTCTGCGATTATAAAAGATGACCTAATCGTAGACATCCATCTGCCTGAAAAACTTCAGTTCCAATACTGAAGTTTTTCAGGCAAATGGACGGCAATAAGGGGTTAGATATATTTTGAACTCCCAAAAGGGACCCGAATAAATTGTTCTAAGAGTCTTTTAACTACGTAAATCAAGAGAGCCACAAAGAGGGAAACTCAGGAAGATCTAGGGCTGAAATCATTCTCTAACTACACTGTATGTTCCTGTCCCCTTTCGAGACAACGGCCTTCGCTTTCCCCCGTATTCTTTACCCCTGGCAAGATACAGGATGCGTCACAGTAACATTATGAGTCTACTTTTCCTCTTGCCAATACCTAGACAAACCTGTGCACTATCCTGAGCTCAAATTTACGAAGTTTATAAATCTTCACTTATGTTCACCATACTCATCATGCCCTAGCATTGTTCTAAGTCATTCACTGACTCTCTATTTCTGCATTCCCACATGCAACCCACAAACCCGTTACCAGGTCTGCAGTTTTGGAAGAGGATAGTTTTTGCATCTAAACCATGGTTGTGGTGAGCCACACTATATAAAAGCGGCTCCTTGTCTCACCATAATCACAGTTATATGTAGTTAATACATCTAGAATTCTACAAGAATATCCTCCAGTCAAGTACTCTGGAGGATATGCGTATTTAAATAATCATTCCTACAAGAATCCACATAAAATGAAACCTCTTTAGCCCCCAAGAGGCTTACTCTTATCTATTAATAACTGTACATCGTCTTGCACCTCTCCGGATTAAACGCTCAGCTTCTCTCAATGAAATTGGGACAAGTACAGCTTTATCAACATCGTTTTCTACATCAAAAACCACAAATGCTTCCCCACCTGCGATTAAAACACAAATAAATTCTACTTCTAAATCACCACAAGACCTAGGAAGGGAATTAACAATAGTACAACGTTGAATACCTCCTGCTAACAATATTCTAGCCTCTTGCTCAGATATTCGAATAAAAACAAATTCCTCTATTGCTACATTTCCAAATTCTACTTCAATTTCTACTAGAAGAAAGAATCTGTTTCCAATTTTCACTATACAATTTGCTCCAGTCGAAATAATATCTTCTATATCCATTCTTCTCACCACCTCTAATACTATAGAATGCAAAAAGACGTAAAAATGTGTGGACAAACATAATCTGTAATGTATGAATTTCATTTAGTTTAAATACCTAAAGTTGGGCTTGTTTTTAGATATCAGTTCATATCGATTCTCTCTTTAAACATATAGTGTGTTTATACAATGCACAACGATATCCTTGCTTTTTTGCAAGTTTCATCCTGTCCAGCGTATTTTCATGATTAAAGACCTTTTGGTCTCATTTTTTCCAATACCCTGTTATACACGGATCATCTAGGCTATTTTAATTCTAACCTCATAGGACAAGCACACAAACGCTTTTTCAATTAATGAGTATATTAATAGAGAAAAAAATAAAAAGGTGAGTGATTACAATAAAAAAGTATTACTGGGACTATAACCCTGAAGATGATAGCTATTATGTAGATGAATCATATCCTCAATACGGAAATAACAATGGTCATAAAAAAAATAAAGAACATGAGAAGATTTGTTTTAACATTAACATTCACAATAATCTAGCAAACCAAGGTGGGAATGCTGGAGTTAGAGAAAATGCAGAAACAGGCGGACAAATTAGTGGAAATGCTGGACAAAATGCAAATCAAGGCGGGCAAATTGCTAAAAAGGGTGGACAAAACGCAAATCAGGAAGGCCAGGTCGCCAGCAAGGGTGGAGAAAACAAACTAAAAGAATTTAATTTAGAAGAGGAAATGGAGGACGAGTAAAAAACTCAAATTAACTTAATTTAAGTAAACTACTCAAGACACCGTGAAGCATCATAATACTAATTCTTCAGTTTCCTTACGAGAACAGAAAAAGCTATTAGAGTTATGACGCTAATAGCTTTTTTGTTTGGAAGTTAAACTTTATTATTTTGAACATCGACTAGGAGTTTCCCTTCTTTTTCTTAAAAATCATTTATCATATTTAGTTTCCTTACTGTTTAAATCGTACACCGTTTTAAATATAAAATCATGTTCATAAATCTAAATACCTCCTATCATCTTCTAGGAAAAAATCCTTTGAAAATATATGATAAGTAGTTTGTACATATGTAATAAATAGTTTTTTCCGTTATGAATAAAGTACATTAGTCGGAACAAACTACCCTAGATACCATAAAGTATCAAATACAACTAATTTGAGCATTTACAAACAATAAAATCTACTGAACATGACCAGCAGAGTTTTCTGTTTTCAGCCTCTATATGATATACATATTTAGTTAACATAATGGAGTTTCCAGGAATGAAAGAGAAGTTTGATTTTAAGAGAGACATTTAAATAAGAGTTCATTATGAATAGATTTTTCATACCATGAGCAAACTATCCAAGATGTTACCAAACATCGACTCATACAACTAAATTCTGCAACAGAAAAAACCTATCTCTTTTGACTGGGAAGAGATAGGTTTTTCTGTTTTTTAAGATGACTATGATATACAACCTTAGTTAACATAAAACGGATTATCGGAAATAAATAACTGGAGTTTATTTAACATAGAGATTTTCGTTTGATTAAAAAGGTTTTTTGCTGTATTTATAAGTATTCGAACATTTTAGGCCTATTTCTCATATTGTATTAGGTATTAATAATATATTGAGGTGGAAAAATATGAATTTTGATCATATAGACTATTATTCTGACCCAAGATTTTTAGGCCCACAGTTTCCATTCCCTAGTCCCCCTGGTAGTTTCCCTGGATCACCTGGTGGCTTTCCTGGATCACCAGGATTACCTGGTGGACAACAAGCTCCAACTGCCCCACCACCAGCATTTATCCCACAACAGCAAACAGCAACACCATTTGCAGTTGATCCAGGAGCCATTTCATTGTGTTTATTCCGTAACACATATATATGGCTTAGAAATGGTTCAAGTTTTTGGTTTTTCCCTATTTTTGTGGGACCGAGATCAGTTGCTGGTTTCAGATGGAACGGGCGATTCTGGACTATTTTTGGCATAGATACAAGACGAATAGTTTCGTTTACATGCTTCTAAGTATTCATAATTTATAGGCTTAGAAAAGGGGAGGGATCAGCTTTGCAACCTACAGAGAAGGTTAGAGTTAGTATACCATTCCCATCACGATGGGGTATCCATGCTGAGATTGCAGGTAGACCTATGGTTTGGGGAGAGCTCATCATTAACTCTATTACAAGTAATAGAGTTATGGGTACAGTTAACTTTCGTGGCACTTTCATTCCCATTAATGGATATTGGAATGAGGGTGCTAAACAAATCAGCTTTGATTCACCCTATGCCGCATATTCTGGTAACTTAACTATGTTTGATGATCCCACTACTAGGATTCGACATCTTGTTTTAAGTGGGCGGGTTACTATGAAGCTACCTTCTTTACTAGCAGGTAGGAATGGAACTTGGGTAGCTACGACAGATACAAGTCTCACAGGACCTGCCGTTAGCAATAGTGATTTGCCCCCTGTTGGCGCCTTTTTAACATCAAATATACTTCATAGTGGACTCGGACGTTGAGCAAATCCTTTGGAAATATACAATTTAAAAGGTAAAAAAAAACTAACTTCTATCTGACTCAAAGTTAGTTTTTTTGCTTTTTAAGATATAGATTAATACATCCCCTTATAAAATTATAAGGAATTCCTAATAAGTATTATAAATATTTTCGCATGTTTCAGCTTTTGGTTGATAAAAGCAGTGAAGCTTATATCGGGCAACAAGGGGTTGATTGTACCATGTTTGAGGACACTGTTGAGGAGGTCTGAAATACCATAAACTAAATTTTGCAGGCCAACTACGTTCTCCTCTGACGGATCGACGTGCCAAACGTTTTTCACTTTCTCTTGCTCTCTGATAGAAATAGCCTTTTTGAGTAGCTTCAAATGCATGGGGCTGATAAACCATTTGTGGAATAGTTCTCAGCCCTTTAAAGTCAGAGCAATTCGCCCTAATTCGATTAACTCCCACATTTCCTATAAGAAGCATCCCCTTTTCGCCTTCACCTTCACCTTCTGCTCTAAGGAGTCTCGCTAAAAGGGCTATGTCTGAAGTTGTAGCTTTAACAACCGCCATAATTTCACCTCCAGAAATAAGATATTTCTCTATAGCTCGTATAATGTCTTTTCGTCTTTTTTTTAAAATAGGCTTTTCTCTACTAATACTTCTTACTTATTTTTTTCAAAATATGGACATTCACCCAAGAAGGGAACTAGGTAAATGCATATTCTTGCTTTGATAAGAAAAAATGGAGGTTTTAATCATGAATTCAGAAATGCACCTATTACCTAATCTATATTTTCAAGAAAATCAGTTACCCTATGGAGATATGAGGTTTGGAAGACCAGGTTTTGGTGGTCCCGGCTTCGGAAGACCTGGTTTCGGTTTTGGCCGTCCCGGATTTGGATTTGGAGGACCTTGGATTGGTTTCGGGCGCCCAGGATTTGGATTTTGGGGACCTTGGGTTGGTCCTAGTTTCGGCTTCGGTTTTGGAGGACCCTGGTTTTGGTAATCCTTTTTTATATTAATTGATGGTTTATTAGTTGGCTGCTTGTTTTCTCCATATGATTTAAGTATGGATACAAGATGAGTCGTTTCATTTACATGTTTTTTAATTATCAAATTGCATTCACTAGACTGATGAAATAACACCATCAGTCTAAATATATAATTTAAACTAGTACAAGTCATACTGGTTTTACTAACAAGCAACAATTATTTTATACGGTATGGTTTGAGCAGGAATACTCTTTGTTGTAGGTCCATAAACAACTATTAAATTTCGATTTGAAGGGTATTTTGTAAATGCTTGCCCATTTCTTAATACAATCTGAGTAGAAGGAGCAATATTCAACTTTAATTTGCCATCACTGCTTTCCAATTGACTATTAAAGTAGTCTACTTTCACATTTCGATAAGGTGTATCTTTAACCATAACAACTGCACGGTATTGTGGTGGATATATTAGGGGTACTGCTACATCCATACCATAAAACCCTGTTATTCTATCTCCTACAGATAACATTACATGATCAACAACATAAGTGTCTGGTGTCATAACAAAATTCACTAAAGCTCCGTAACCATTATCTACTGATACTAATTTATTACATCCTGCTTCTTCATTTATTCCTATGATAAAATCGCTCATCATAGTTATTACTCCACTAAATGATTGAAAATTAGTCACTTTTATACCTCCAATTAAACGATCATGTTTATACAAATTATTCGTCTGAAAGATCTGTATTATTTTTTTGAAATTGACTACTTTTATATAATAATGAACTATATCTAAAAAGCCTTAAGACCATTGATCTTAAGGCTTTTTAGAATAACTTGCTAGACTTGAAAATCAAAGCTTTATAAATTCATCAATTCCAGCATATTCAAGTTTTTTACTTTAAGTAACTTACCTATAATAAAAAAACAAATGATGCAACAAATATAAAAAGCATTGGTTAAGGATTAGCCAATGCTTTTTATATTTAGATAAGTACTCTGAGGAGAGCATTTTCTCAAAAAAAACGGATGGTTCTAAGAATCCAGATTACATTCTATTCATCGACCTGTTTTCAGGTGAATTGTCATACGAATAACATTTAACAATTTGAGCAAACTACTCAAGACGCCGTGAGGCTTCAGTCCTTTGGTTAAATAATGTAGCAGAAAAAACTCCTGACCAACCTGCAGGAGTTTTTTCGATTTTTACGATGTATAAGTTATTCATTTGTAGTTAACATAATCAAAATTATAAGAAGATAAAGCTCAGAGAATTATGCTAATTCAACGAGCTTTATCCGTGAGTACAACAAAATTTATCTTATAAATAGCGTTTGTCCTACTATATAAGGGAAAGAAGTGAACCAAGTAAATCAATAAGAGCTTGTACAACAGATTGGAAGAATTGGAGTAATGCAGTAACTACCCCCTCTAAAACTTCACCAATTATAGGGAGAAGTGCATTAAGAAAAGCAGTGATAGATTGTATTAGAGATTGAAGTAATTGAACTAAAGCATTAATTACTTCCTCTAAATTATCAGTAACTACCGCAAGAAGTGAGTTTATCAAATTAATTACACTTTCCAATATAGCTTGAATAAATTGAATTAAGCTATTGATCATACTATTCACCTCCTTTTCGCAGAAGTACTATATTTTATGTAGGAAAAATGAAACCGAAATGGACAAGCATCCAATTATAATAAAAAAGAATAAAAGTTAGGACTTTGAGCAAACTACTTAAGATGCAATGAGGCATCACTCATGAAACCAATTACGTAACAGAAAAGACCTACCTCTTTTGACTGGAAAGAGGTAGGTCTTTTCTGTTTTTAAGCTGTATATCGTATACATTTGTAGTTAACATAATGTCGTTTATCAGAAATCAAAATTAAACATAATATATAGATGAATATAATAGAACTCCACTAACGGAGGTGAAAATAAATGGTGACAAAAAAAGACGACAAATATACAGAAAACGAAGAACTGAAATTAAAATTTGAAAATGTAATTGCAACTGGAGTTTGGATTAAAACGATTGGCCAAATTATTGAAACTATTGGGGTATCAAATTTATTTTTAATAAATGAAGATCCATCATCTGGTGATGAAAAGGTGGTATCTGCAGTTTGGATTGAAACAGTCGGCCAATTTTTACAGACTATAGGAGTAACACAACAAGTTGAAGCAATAAATGAACAGATAACATTCAAAGCTCAAAAACTTGAAATAATCGGGGTTTCCCTTAAATCCTTTGCCCATGCTTTAGAAGCTATAGGTGGAATTGAAATACTACAAGAGGAGAAACAAACAGATATAATGGATTTTATACCTTAAAACAGTTATAGCTGTTTGTTAATTTTCTTGAAAGATAGTTTACACATATACATGAGACTCCATAATTACTTATATAAAAACACCTTTATCTTGCCATTCTCATCATCCATAGTTGCTAATAAAATATTCTTTATATCTAGACCATGTACCGTTCTAATCTGATTTTTTAACCAATCTTCATTTTTACCCGTCTGTTTTAATTCCTCAAAATCAACCTTACCATCTTTAATAATTGTTATAGGAAGAGAGAATGATTTTGTCATTAACTTCATATCTTTAGGAGTTAATGTTTGATATTGAGATTCTAAAAAAAACGAGATAGTCCCATCTGATTCCCATAATGCTAGAGCAACTTGTTGAATATCATGTATTTGTTTTTTTCTTAATTCTGTTAGTAAAACATCAATAGGTATCCTAGCTTTAGTTAGACCTTTATAGAGTATCTCCCCATTTTTTATAAGAGGAAAAGGCGATGGATCAACAAATTTTGTGAATTTTAACCACTTAAGACTTAAAAATACTAGGATAAGATATAAAATAACTAATACACTTATCGTTATCATAGAACCCTTCATTCCTAAATGTTGGTCTGATAAAGGATGGGCAATAATATTTCCTATTGATAAAGCCATTATAAAATCAAGTAACCTTAACTGAGACAATGATCTCTGTCCCATTATTTTAGTAACAATGAGTAAGAAGAAAAAAGAAATAACTGCTCTTAGAATCCATTGAATTGCAGTAAGTGATTCTTGACTATAAAAAAAATCCAATACATTCACATCCTAAGTGTTAGTCGAAAATCTCAAAATTAGTATTAACTATTAGCTATTAATTATTGACATAAAAATATATACCTTATACAAACGAGTAATTTCTAATAATTTGAGCAAACTACCTAGGACGTTCTGCAACGTCAGCTAACGATTGATTACCATTCATGAAACAGAAAAAACTACTGTTGTGAAGCCAGTAGTTTTTTCTGTTTTCAGCCTGTATATGATATACAACTCTCCCTCTATAAATTGAGTAATATCAAGGGTTTATAGGGGGGAAATAAAATATAAAATAATTTTTTGTGTTCATCAAAAACCTTATATTTCCATTTTTACAATAAACTAGTACTAAAGGGAATAGCTTCGCTAATCTTTTTCCATTATTTTAAAAAAAGATGGAGACATACCTATGGTCGCACAATGGATCTCTATATGCCTCATAGCGATGAAATCTCCCATGTCTCCCAGCGTCTTAGCGCCTACATTCCTTCGTTCAATCTGTCTATGAGATAGAGTTTGGTAATGCTAGTTTGCAAGGTCGAATGCCTGAAAGTTTGTTTTATCCCAAATACTCCGTGCTTCATTTTTAATGGACAAAGGTTAGGCTTCTAAAGCTAAAGAAAGATGGGGAATATCTTGTATCATTCGCTCTTCATCAAATGGACATTGTTTCTGACCTACAGTATGTAGAATACGAACTAACTTCCCACAAAGTACAATCAGTGATTGTTTCTTACGTAAAGGGTTTTCCTGTCTCGTTGTATAGTACTGATGCAGGGCCTTAAAGGCTCGATTATGGCGAACAAGAGGCATAACAGTTCGAAAGAGCAAAGCCCTCAACTTAGCCCTTCCTCGCTTGGTAATTCGTGCTTGTCCTTTATGCTTTCCTGAGCTAGATTCTCGCAGATTTAATCCCGCGTATTTTAAAATTTGGCGTGGATTTTCAAAGTTTTTAATATCACCCAACTCAGAATAAAGTTCAATAACCGTTACCATCCCAACACCAGGTACAGTTAGCATTTCAGCAATACCCGGAAGGGTCAGAACAAGGGTTTCTAACTCTTTTTCTAGTGCACGTACTTCTTCTTTCAACCTCTTATACCGTTTAATATTTGTAGCTATTTCTCGTTGTGCCATCTGTAGTCCTACATTTAACCCTACTGAACGTGCAGCAGCTTCTTGAAGTCGCTGTATGCGTTTGAGACTGGGTCGTTGCACGTCTCCGTGAGTAGACCATATCTCTGCCACCCTTTCGGGTGTCGTTTGATTAAGCTGAACTGGGAGAGGAATATGTTCTAGTGTGGCCAAAGCCATCTTTCCACTCCAGTCCTTAAAAACGGTTAGAAACTCAGGAAAATACTTATCTAACCAATTGTGAATCCGTCCTTGTAGAGCTTGTAAATCACCTACAATTTGGTTTCTGATTGTAATTCCTGCCTTTACTTCTGCAGCTTGATCCATTGGTAAGCGAGGATAAGAAAATCGACCATCTTTTATCAGTTGAGCGATAACTCTAGCATCCTTGATATCATTTTTCGTTGGAGAGTTATCGTCGAGTTCTTTACTTTGCTTAACGTGCAGAGGATTAACGACCCCGAAGGAGATAAGTCGCTCCTTTAGTGTATAGGCTAGATTTAACCAGTAATGACCGGTAGGTTCCATGCCAACTAGAACATCGGTTTTTTCACGTTTGTGTTGCATCTCTTCTAACCAGGCAAGGAACGCATCAAATCCTTCTTTTGTATTCGTAAAGGTTAGAGCTTTACCAAGAATCTTTCCACGATCATCTTGTGCCCGAGCAACATGCTTAAATTTAGCAATATCTACCCCGACAATCAGTGTATGGGGTGTAACTTGATTTAACTTTTCGTTTTGAGTACAATTCATAAGAGTCCTCCTTGAATGATGAATTGAAGTCATGGCCATGACCTTCTGCATCATATCAAGGGGACTTTTTTATTTCAAGACACCAAGTAATTTCAGACAGGAATGCTAGTTAACATAATGGATTTTCCCGGCAGTCCCTGCAGATAATCAATTATTAATTTATATATTTTCTATTACTCTAGCAACATGATAACTGTTAAGCTTTAGTGTTGTAGCCTCACAATTTTTAATTATTTCATCATTAGTAGTCTGGACCCCATTACGACCGGAGGCTTGAAACGAGTTAGACCAAGCTTCTCTCGATACCCACTGAGCATAGTTAATGACTCGCTTACCGTCTTCACTAGCATGGAAACTTGCTGAAATAAATCCATCGTAATCCTTAAAGTATGTGTCGATTTGATTTGAAAGACCATTAATTAATTCTTGTTGATATTTCGGATTAACTTCCCATTCAATAATCACTGTAAACAACTGATTTTCTTCAATTTTTGGCATGTGACCTCTCCTTTATTAATCCTGCTGCCTATAGTTTATTACAATAAAGTTGTTCTAACATACAGAAATAGTATGAATCCTCCTATAACTTTAGCATGGTTGAAAATGTATAGATTTTTATATCTTGAGCAAACTACCCAAGACGCTCTGCAACGTCAGCTAACTATTGATTACCATTCATGAAACAGAAAAAACTACTGAACAGGAGCAGTAGTTTTTTCTGTTTTTGTGCAGCCAAAGTAACAAGTACTATTACATAAAAAAACATTGACTAAAAATCAGCCAATGTTTTTTTATATCTATTTGATTAACTATCCATAAAGTAACACCAAGAAAAGAAAAAACCCTAAAGATTAGTATTTCAATTTATTCAATAATAGAGAAAACTATTTAATAACAACATCTTCTCTTATGATCTTTTTTATCATCTTCTTTAATAATTACTTTGTCTGTCTTAATAATTACTTTGTCTGCTTTAATGATCACTTCTTTTCTATCACTATGAGAATCATGTTTTTTGCCATAAGACATTTAAAACACCTCCCATCATGCCTTTATACTATATTATATGTTTATATAAAAATAATGAATAGACAAGTGTACAAGCCCTCTTAAAAAATTTTATAAACAGAGTTAATTACCCTAAAGAAGAAAATAATGTATATTTCATTTATTTTTATTTTTTTACAGATTAATACTATGTATTTTTTCATTTATAAGATCACCTATATCCAACTTGAAGCATAAACAAGAAAAACATTCATACTGTATTTTTACTGATTTTAGGAGTCGCATATGCGACTCCTTTTAATTACTATGAATGAGATTCTTTTCAATAGCCTCCCCCATATCCGTGCCAAGGGTAATGTGGATATGGATAATAATATGGTGGATAATACGGGTAATATGGACGTGGACGCGGATAGTAATAGTGTGGATAATAGTATGGATAATATGGTCTTGGCCTTGGATATGGGTAGTGGCTATATGGTTGTCTTTCATCTCCAAGATTTACAAACTCAACATCACCACGATCATTTTGCACCAAAAGTTGTTCTTCAGAATTAAAGCCTTGATATTCCAAAATATAACCTCCTAGACATATTTTCTACCTTCTACTTTATTCAACTGTTTAAGTTTTGGAGTAAGTACAAGAAAGATGATTCAAAACACAAATAGAAATACCAGTTACTGGATTTATTGTCCATTCAAAAAAACAGAAAAAACAATCTACCGCAACAGAGATTTTTTTCTCTTTTTAGGCTGTATATGATATACATTCTTAGTTAACATAATGTGACTTATAGGAAAAAGACACAAAAATAGTACAAGTTTTATAAAAGACTAGCGCCTGTCCAAACCCTTTTCATCACTTTGCATACTATAATATTGAGCAACCTCCTTGCTCTTCAAATAGATTTCCAGCTCATATATTGCCACTAGAAAGAAGCCCATGAATTAATTCATGGGCTGTTTGCCATCCTTAGAAAGGATGAAAATAGAGTAAGGGTTGGTATTTGTCATACATAATATATGTTGCTGTCCATTACTAAGCAAATTGTCCAGATGAATAATACAAAAATAATTAGAGCAAACTACTCAAGATGTTTCCGAGCATCGACTCATATAACTAAATTCTGCAGCAGAAAAAACCTACCTCTTTTGACTGGAAAGAGATAGGTTTTTTTGTTTTTTTATGATGACTACCATATACACTCCTAGTTACCATAATGAATTTTATCGGCAATTTTTATGTATAAACAGTAAAGATAAATAAAAAAGCTAGCATAAAGCTAACTTTTTAAAATAGGAAATAAGGCTAAATAATAATTAAAATAAAAATGAACTTTAATTATTAGCAACCGCCTCCAAAGCCGCCTCCAAAACAAGAAGCGCCAATAATGATTAATAAAATGAATAGTACAACGATTAAGGCAAAGCCGCCACCACAGCCGCCTCCGCCATAGCCGTAACCGCCGCCATAACCACAGCCACCGTAACCTCCGAAGCCCATATTTCCACCCCCTACATACTTAATACTTTTAAGATATGTATAAAAAGTGAAATTGCTCGCCCATACTCTGCACTGATAAAAATAATAAGATTTTTATAGATATATATAAACCCTTTAGAGTACTTTACATAGAATGAATGAACCATCCCATTGAATCCCAGTAGATCAGTTACCCTCCCTGACGGATTCGCAGTTGTTAAAAAACAGAAAAACTCCCTGCCGCCTGGGAGTTTTTCTGTTTTTTAGATGTATATCATATATATGTTTAGTTAGTATAATGGATTTTATTGGAATTCATTATCTGGAAAGATGTTGAATGTTACTATAGAAGGCTCTAGGAATGCCACTTCGATAAAGCCATCTCTCTTTTAGAAGAAAAAACAATCTGTCTTCCAATACAGATTGTTTTTTCTTTTTTTTGACTTTGTGAATTATGAAGGTGAAAAATAAAACTAAAAGGATTCTAAGTGTGAGACGAAAATTATTCGAACTACATCATATTCCTTTATTTTCCTTTAGGTAACTTGCCTATTGAGAATAAAATTTTACTTTCTGAGCAAACTACACAAGATGTCGCCAAACATTGACACATACAACTAAATTTCGCAACAGAAAAAACCTACCTCTTTTGACTGGGAAGAGATAGGTTTTTTCTGTTTTATAACTATATGTCTTACACACGTTTAGTTAACATAAAACACATTATCGGTAATTGTTACGGTTAAGTACAGTAGAATAAATAAAAAAGCTAGCATAGAGCTAACTTTTTTATTTATTCTTTAGGATATACCGGTCTAGTAGTAAGAACACTTAGAGCATCCTTAACCTTTCTTGCAAAGGAAAGTGGTTGATCAATCGATTCGAAATGCATATACATCAGACGAGGTTGATCAAATAGCCAATGGTTATGGACTGCAGTTACAATGATGTCATGTTCTCTAAGCTTGCTAATAAAAGGATTTATTTCAGTCTGTAAAATAACAGTTTCCCCACTACAAAGCGCTTCGCCATCTCCTGTCATAGACTCAAATGTAAACATTTGGGGCAATAGTAAGAAAGATCTTCCCTCTCTTCCAAGGACCTGAGGATGAATATTAGTTCTGGATTTCATTACCGTACAAACCCCATTCTCGAATGTGTGCATAGATCCTTTAAGAATTTCATTAAATCTTTCGCAAATATTTGGTTCACTGTAATCAGAATTTACTGGTCTACGATCACCATAGACGTCACGTGTAGTTAATACCTTCAGAGCATCTCTAACTTTTCTAGCAAAAGAAAGAGGTTTGTCAATCGATTCAAAATGCATATACATCAAGCGAGGCTGATCAAATAGCCAATGATTATGAACTGCAGTTACGATGATATCATGCTCTCGAAGTTTACTCATAAATGGGTTAATTTCTTCTTGAAGGATCACAGTTTCTCCAAGGCATAACCCTCTACCATTCCTATCAAGGGCCTCAAAGGAAAAAGCCTGAGGTACAAACATAAAAGATTCTGCTTTTCTTCCTAATACAACAGGGTGAAGATTTGTGCGGGATCTAGTCGCTGTACATACACCATTAATAACACTTGGAGTTGAGCCCAGTATCCTTGCAAACTCCTGGCAAAGTTCCGATGGTTGATTATCCATATTTCTCATAAAACTCCTCCTATAATTATCCTGTAAAATACATAGTCTTGTTATGATATGCCTTCACAGATATTAAGAAAGGGACAATTGTCTATTATTCTTTTTTTGGTCTAAAAGTCATATTAGATTACCATTCATCATATCAATGGCATGACTCTTGCTCTTAACTACAAAAGATATATAAATAGTCAATTTATAGGGGGAATTAAAATGAAAAAAGTAGGAAAAGATGATTTTGTTTCTGGTTTTGTTCCTCACCATAATCATGGCTCAGTTGATTACACATCTGTTGCTGACGGCCATGTACATCAATGTCTTGATGTAACATCTCCACCAATACCTAGTGAAGATGGAAGTCATATTCATTACACAGAGGGCTATGTAGTTTTTGAAGATGGTCATACTCACTACTATAAGGCTTATTCGGGACCAGCTATCCCAGTTGGAAATGGTATGCATGTTCACTATTATGATTTCTATACAACAGAGAATGACCAACATAGACATCATGTCAAAGGGGTAGATCAACCTGCTCCTGGTAATAAGTAATACATTAAATTTCATTCTAAAAAAGAGATAATCTCCTTAGTTAAATATTTAACTGAGGAGATTATCTTTTTCCACTATCAACAATTTTGATTTTTTAGGCTAGCCTCGAACATATCAATGATATGAAGAAATCTTTCAGCTTCACGAAAAGTGTGATCTGCCAGGAGGGGGTGGATAATGCTTTTAATTCTACATTCTTCAATTAAATCTCTCGCAGTCTTCTTAAAATCCCGAAGAGAAGCTACAGAAACGCGATTTTCATCGAGGAATTGATCTAGAAGAGGTACGGTTTGGGACTGTGGTTTCATCGAATCTAAATCCCTAGCTTGAAAAACCAATTGATCAAAATCATTACTGAAGTTCCTAGCCATATCTACTAGTTTTCTTTCTGATGGGTCGAGAAGATGACCTATAAATTTGGCATGATCGGCCATAATTCTTAAAAAGAATACATTTTCTTTGATAATAGCATCAGCAAGTGGTTTTAATTTTCCTTCATTCAGTTCAATTAGCCTTTTTCTAAAGTAATTAGCTTCCCTACTAATGTGATCAACTAAGAGAGGGAAATTGTTTGCTCCTTGCATTTGTCCATGTAAAATTAGCCCTAAAATTTTTCTTTTAAAAGCAAATATGCCAGTGGCAGCTTGTTGAACTTCTGAATTAAACCTTTTCATCTGCTCGGGATCCGTTTGGTTAGTAAAGGAGTGAGCCCTCTGTTCTATTTGTTCAAACAAGTGATAAAATTGGTTTGCTTCTTGGATTAACTGAGTATCTTCACACCTAAACCCCAACCTAAGAAATAGAGAATGTTCTTTCATAATCCTTGACCAAAAGCGAATTTCATCTAAGGATCTCTCTACAAATCCATCAATCATCATTAATCCCCCTACTACTGAAATTTAAATCCATTGTCATATTATTCAGATTTACAATTAGACATGCGCAAAGCCCAGAATAACTGAGAATATTTTGGGCAAACTACTCAAGATACATGAGGTATCTCTTTTAATACCTTGATACGTTACTGAAAAAAACTCCTGGTCAACAGCAGGAGTTTTCTGTTTTTACGCTGTATGTGATATACAACCTTAGTTAACATAATGGATTTTATGTATTCAAAACATAAAAAACCACCTCTTAAGACTAGTCCGACTAGAAAAAGGTAGTTTTTTTACTATCTTCTATTACCAGCCGCCGTAGCCGCCATACCAACTACATCCAACGATAATTAA
>Ga0209463_1000245_pt1 | contig 49184 bp, 47 predicted proteins | sample AgamicMgSfrz_FD_187169 | JGI IMG/M metagenome (GOLD analysis project Ga0209463, IMG submission 187169) | Agave microbial communities from Guanajuato, Mexico - Mg.Sf.rz (SPAdes) (version 2) | ecosystem: Host-associated > Plants > Phyllosphere > Phylloplane/Leaf | place: Guanajuato, Mexico...
GTTTCGCGACTGTTATCAGCATATTCACCAACATGACTTACTACATAAATTTGATCTGCTCCACATAAATTTCCACTTTCCCAAAAACTACAGTTTCTTACTTCACAAAGTACATCTTTTGCCAATAGAAACACGCTCCTTATTTGGCTTATGCATTACAGGAATCGGCTAATCCTTTTCCTATAACTAGTATGGAGCAGGCACTTAAGATTTATACTAGTGTGAATGTCTGCCTATTTTTTAGTTGCTTGTAAATATTTCTTATCGTGCATAAATAGCTTCCAGAAAAAGTAGAAGCCAGGAAACAGGATTATAAAGGCAGCGATATAAGTTGCGAATATTGCATGAAATGAACTAGGGCTTGTAAAGGACGATGTAATCGTTACCTCAGGATAAACGATATATGGTAGATGAGCTTTACCGTAAACATAGCTTGCTATTAAATATTGAATTGTAATGGAAACAATAGCGAGCCGCGGCAATCCCTTGATATTCTTGTTTTTTCTGGATGGAAGAAAAAGACCTGCGCCTCCAAGCAGAAAAAAGAAAAGAGAGAGGAGAAGCAAATATAAATCATCCATCATCTTTACATAAATCCAATTTGCATCCTGTTTTAAAGTAATCATGATAAATACAGCCATCAGTAAGGAAATAGGACCAAGAATAATTGCATCCCTTCTATAAAGCCGATAGGCCTCAGGCTCTTTGGAAACATTTGAATAGTCTGCCAGCAGCAAGGAAGACAAAAAAAGTGTGCTGCTCAAGGCAAAGCCAAAGAAGGCATATTCATTCGGACTAGAAAACAGGCCGACTAAATCAAGGCTCTGCTTACCATCAGCAAAATCAACAAATCCTCCATGTGTGATTGGAAGGACACTAAGCAAAATCCCCGGAATCAACATCCCGGTTATACCAGAAATATACGTAAGGGGCTTACGGTATTCTTCCACAATATTTGAAAAGACAAGGAAAGCACTTCTGATTGCTAATAGCAGCAGAATTAGACTTCCTGGTATAAGCAAAACCGTTCCTAACGTATAGGCAGCCTTTGGAAATAAGCTGTAGACTGCGACAACAATCGCAACAACAAAGGTATTTGTCACTTCCCATGTCGGTGAAAGATAACGGTTAGCGATATTGGTTGCTCTTGTCTTGTCTCTATTAATGTAAATCATCGACCAAAAGCCTGCGCCAAAGTCCATTGTTGCCATTATTGCATAGATAAAAACGAAACCCCACAGTACTGTAATCGCAAGTAATGAATCTGTCATGTTGTCACCACTCCTTAACTGTTAGATCCAAACAGTGGGATCTCTTTTTCCTTTGCAGCATTTAGGTCTTTCAGTACCGTGTTTTTACGGAAGTAATAGATGAGTACTAACGAAACGGTTACCCCAAGAATGATATAAACAATCATAAAAGAGAAAAACAGTAATGGAAGGTTACCAGATGTTGTAACAGAGTCTGCTGTTGATAGCTTCCGATAAATAGTCCAAGGCTGCCGTCCTGTACATGCAAAAATCCAACCGCATTCAATACTTAAAATAGCAAGTGGTCCTGATGCCACAAATATCCACATTAAAAACTTCGGAAAACGTTCCTTTTTCAGCAGGTATTTCCATGCTAAGGAAGCGAAGGAAAGCAAAATTAAAAACGAGCCTATTCCAACCATCGCATTAAATAACGTATGTATATAAAGCGGCGGCCAATATTCCTCAGGGAAATCGTTTAAGCCTGTCACTACTGTATCGAAGCTGTTACCTGCCAAGAAACTAAGCGCCCAAGGTATTTCAATAGCACCGACCATTTCCTTGTTCTCCTTGTCCGTGTAACCTCCAATAGCAAGAGGAGCATGTGATTGTGTTTCAAAAAGACCTTCTGCAGCTGCCAGCTTTTCTGGTTGATATTCGTAAAGCTTTTGTGCAGATTCATGTCCATTTAACGCAGTAAGTAAGGAAAATACAGCACCAACTGCAAGGCTTAACACTAATGCCTTTTGATGGAACTGAAAAATTCGCGAGCCAAATGGCTGCTTCATCATCTTCACTGCTGAAACAGCTGCGACAACAAAAGCTCCTGTTGTGTACGCACTCATTGCGACATGTCCTGCCGATACAAAGAAAGTAGGATTAAAGAAGGCCTTCCATGGATCTACATCTGTAATTTCCCCGTTATTCATATTAAATCCTTGTGGAGTACCTTCAAATGCATGAACATTTGTAATCAGAATAGCCGAAGCTAAGGCGCCAACCGCAACAAGAATAAGACTGATGATTCTTGCCCATGGTGGAATCCTTTCGGCAGCATATACATAGATGGACATAAATAATGCCTCTATGAAAAAAGCGTAGATTTCAATTTGAAACGGCAAGGCCATTACTTCCCCGATTACTTTCATAAAACCTGGCCATAAAAGGGAAAGCTGAAGACCTGCAATTGTTCCAGTAGGGATGCCGACACCTAGCAGAATCCCGAATGTCTTTGTCCATCTTTTTGCCATAATGACATAGTCAAGGTCCTTCTTTCTTTGATAAAGAATTTCTGCTACTAACATCATTAAAGGCAAACCGACACCAATTGTCGCGAATATGATGTGAAATCCCATCGTCATCCCGAACATACTTCGAGCAGTAACTAGATGATCCATTAATATCTATCCTTTCCTTCTATATTACATTTACTGCTGTTAGTATTTTCAGGAATTGGCGGAATTATGTAAGATTACCTGTATACAGGATTTTGAGTTGTTATTAGAGGTGGTCTTCAAAAGATTTTTTTTTTACTATATAATATAGAGGCATTAGTAAAAAGCATAGACCAGAAAGATAGGAGATAAGAGAATGACATTATTAAATGATATTTTAACTTTCAACGAAGAATTTGTAGCAGAAAACAAATATGAGCGTTATATAACGACGAAATTCCCTAATAAAAAGATGGTTATTTTAACTTGTATGGACACAAGACTTCTTGAGCTATTGCCACATGCTTTAAATCTTTCTAATGGTGATGTAAAGCTCGTAAAAAATGCTGGCGCAATGGTAGTGCATCCTTTCGGAAGTATTATGCGAAGCATTTTAGTGGCTGTTTATGAATTAAAGGCAGATGAAGTGATGATTATCGGACATCATGATTGTGGAATGAGTGCATTAAACTATGATTCTATGCTGGATAAAATGAAGGATAGAGGAATTTCGGACGATACTATCAGCACGTTAGAGAACTCTGGCATGGACTTGGACAAATGGCTGACAGGCTTTAGTTCTGTTGAAGAAAGTGTGTCACATAGTGTGAAAATGGTGAAGAATCATCCCCTTCTTCCACCAAAGGTTCCTGTTCATGGCTTAGTAATTGACCCTAAAACAGGCAAGCTCGACCTTGTTGTCGATGGCTATAAGGCTTAATTAGGGGAATGATTCTTTTTATGCGGCCACTCTTCCGGGACTGGATCAATCCCGCCTGGATGAAATGGATGGCACTTGGAAATACGCCGTATTGTTAAAAAACCACCCTTCAAAGCGCCATGCTTTTTGATAGCCTCTAATCCATAGGAGGAACAGGTAGGATAGAAGCGGCACGAAGGCGGGGTTAGCGGTGAAATTGCCTTTTGATAAAAACGAATGATTAAGATGAACAGTTTGCTTATCATTATATATAGCACTCCTAATTTAATGCTTAATGAAGACAGTATAGCATGATGGCATTTGAGATGAAAATGTCAGCACTTCATGATAAGAACATTATTGTGCTGGAAAAATATAATATAATTAAGTTGATGAAAATACTCGGGTTTTACGTTATAATAAAGTAACGAAAAAAAAGGGGATGACTTAAATGCCTTCAGTTGAAAGCTTTGATTTAGATCATAATGCCGTGAAAGCTCCTTATGTTAGACACTGTGGTGTCCACAAGGTAGGAAGCGACGGAGTTGTTAATAAATACGATATTCGTTTTTGCCAGCCAAATAAACAGGCAATGAAGCCTGATGTTATTCACACATTAGAGCATTTGCTTGCCTTTAATCTTCGTGCACATGTTGAAAAGTATGACCACTTTGATATTATTGATATTTCGCCAATGGGCTGCCAAACTGGCTATTATTTAGTTGTTAGTGGTGAGCCGACTGTGGAAGAAATTATTGATTTGCTTGAAGCTACGATGAAAACAGCAGTAGAAATTACAGAAATTCCTGCTGCGAATGAAACACAATGCGGTCAAGCAAAACTTCATGACTTAGAAGGTGCAAAAAAGCTAATGCAATTTTGGCTAAAACAAAGCAAGGAAGACTTGAAGCAAGTTTTCGCATAAAAAAAAGAGATGCTGAAAAATCCAGCATCTCTTTTCTTTATAATAAAGGACTTAATAATCTAGAGAATGATTCCTTAAATTTAATCCACAATGATCTTTTTGAATAGCTGTCCAATGTCAGGGGAGTACATAATTTCATGTCTTCGAGGAAGCCGTTTGTGAGTGTTGTGGATAATTCCTCACTATATATAAATGCGTTTACCTCGAAGTTAAGGCGAAAGCTTCTCATGTCAATATTAGCGGTGCCGACAGAGCTGATTTTACTGTCCACAAGCAATGTTTTTGCGTGTATAAAGCCATTTTCGTATATATACACCTTTGCTCCTGCCTTTAGCATTTCGCCAATATAAGAGTAAGTGGCCCAGTATACAAACATATGGTCAGGCTTGTTAGGAATCATGATTTTGACATCAACACCAGAAAGTGCGGCAATCCGTAAAGTGTCCAGTAAGCTTGTATCTGGGATGAAATAAGGTGTTTGAATAAAAACAGATTCCTTGGCAGCAGTAATCATTTTAATATAGCCATTTTTAATTTGCTCCCATTCTGAATTAGGACCACTGGAAACAATCTGCATTCCTATATTGCCGACAATTTCGTCAAGCTTGCCAGGGAAATATTCTGGTGAGTAATGAATTTCATGATGTGGCGCAGCCTGATTCCAATCCAGGATAAATCTTGTTTGGATAGCATAAATGGCAGTACCGACAATCCGTAAATGTGTGTCTCGCCAGTATCCGAATTTCGGATTAAGTCCCAAATATTCATCTCCAACATTAAAGCCGCCGATATAGCCAGTTTGTCCGTCAATAATCGCAAGCTTGCGGTGATTACGGTAATTCATACGTAAATTAATCAAATGAAACTTACTTGGGAAGAATACGGCAACCTGTCCGCCTGCTGCTGTTAATTCCTTAAAAGCTCGCTTTCGTAAGGTTCTGGAGCCGAGCTCATCATACAAAAGCCTAACCTCAAGACCTTCTTTTGCCTTCTCCGTTAACGCAGTTATTAATTTAGAGCCTATACCGTCATTTTTAAAAATATAATATTGGAGATGGATTGATTTCTTCGCAGCTTTAATATCCAGCAGCAGTTGATCAAACTTTTCTTTCCCGTCTGTAAAAATATCGACAGCGTTATTTTCAGTTAAGACTGCATCATTATTGAACAAATTCATATAAATAAGATCTTGATTATTTTTGATTACATTATTTGTCGTCCGCAATTGATTGGAGCTAATTTGCAATAATTGAGACGCGAGTACTTGTTCAATTCCAAGCTTCTTTCTTTCATCCCATTGAAACATCTTTCGATTTCTCAAGTTTTGGCCAATAAGAAGATATAAAATAAATCCAAGAATAGGGATAAAGGTCAAAACCATGAGCCAAGCCCATGTTGCGATAGGATCTTTTCTTTCAAAGAAAATAACAAGGAATGCAAAGATAATGTTAAGTAAAATAATCGTACTAAGTAAAATGGTGTATACGTGCATAGAACAATCCCTTTCAACCTTTTGTCATTAATGAATAACCCATTTGTCTTATCTGTAGAAAGCGACAAAGGAAAAAAATAGAGGAAATAGAAGATTCCTGTTTCATTATAGGTGATAACGAACGCAGTGGAAACTATTTTGTTCCTATATAATCTTCCCTCCAAAAGCCAATATTAAACGGATTAGCATTTGGCAAAAGCAGTAATAATACAGCCATAAAAATTTTCAAAATGGTTGCCCCGTTTTTTTTTAAAAAATATTAGCTGTTATTTTTCGAATAATCAGAATTATAGTTGTATAATAATCAGTAGTGAACAAATATATTAGGATACGGAGTGAGATAAGAATGGATTTCTCTAAACCAGATGTAGAACAGTTTTTAAGATCGTACGCAATTGATGATTTCGCGGTTAGTCCTGATGAAAACCAACTTGTGTTCAGCACTAATTTAAGCGGAAAATATAATTTATGGTCGCTGCAATTACCAAGTACTTTTCCGGTTCCTTTAACATTTAATGATCAAAGCTGCCAAGGACTTGCCTTCGATAAAAAGGGCCGATTTATCATTGCTGGATTTGATAATGATGGTGATGAGAATACACAATTTTATGCACTTCCACCACATGGAGGAAGCTTAAAGGCTGTTGTTTACAATGAGGGCACACGTAACTTCTTCCCTATTTTATCAGAAGATGGGAAAAAATTGTTTTATAGCTCCTCTAATGGCAATCCCACATATTTAAACATCTATTGCCACGACCTTGAAACTGGCGAGGATTCTTTAGTGTCAGAGGGGAAAGAGGCAGCTACATACTTCTTTGGGATAAGTTCTGATGAAACAGTTCAGTTATACTTTAAGCATTTGTCTAATACATATACTCTGATGTATGCAAAGGACAAGGAGGAAATGAAATTGCTGACTCCGTCTGCAGAACTGCAGCATACGGTCAGTGATGCAGTATTTGTAACAGATAGGCTTATTTATTTGTTGACAGATTACGAAGCTGATTTTACCTATCTTGCCTCCTTTAATCTTGATACTAATCAATTTAATAAAGTGAAAGAATTAAACAAGGAAGGCTTTGGCTCACTTGTATATGATAAAGAACAGAAACTGCTTTATGCTGTTAGTAATAAAGGGGTTGAAGATGGTCTTTATTGCTATGATTTACTGAAGGAATCATGGACTGTTGAGGAAACACCCTGCAGTGTCATTGAAAAAATAACTGTCGGAAAATCAGGCACGTTATACTTGCTTGGCAGAAGTGCAACTAAGCCGCAGAACATATACAAACGGACTGCTGAGGGCTGGGAGCAGCTCACGAATTATCAAGTACCTGGAGTTTCAGAATCTGAATTGATCGAGCCTGAAGTGGTGAACTATACTTCCTTTGATGGATTAGAAATCGAGGCACTATTTTTTAAAGCAAATGCGGAGCAAGCAAATGGTGAAATCATTTTTTGGCCACATGGAGGGCCGCAAGCTTCTGAACGGAAATCATTTCGTGCAGCCTTCCAGTTTTTCTTAAATAATGGCTATAGTATTTTTGCACCTAACTTCAGAGGGTCATTTGGTTATGGCCTTTCTTTCATGAAAATGGTAGAAGGAGATTGGGGGTATGGACCTAGGCTGGACAATGTAGCAGGCTTAGACTGGCTAATTAACAGGGGATATGGAGAAAAAGGCGAGATACTGCTAATGGGCGGCAGTTATGGTGGTTATATGGCTTTGCTGCTGCACGGCAGGCATGCTGATTACTTTAAAGCTGTCGTTGATATATTTGGACCTTCCGATTTATTTTCCTTCATTAAATCTGTCCCTGAGGACTGGAAGCCTGTTATGGACAAATGGGTCGGAAATCCAGTTCAGGATAAAGAAAAGCTTATTGAATACTCACCAATCACCTATTTAGATGGAATGACAAGACCGATGCTAGTTATACAAGGAGCTAACGACCCAAGAGTGGTTAAAGAAGAATCAGACCAGATAGTAGAGGCCTTAAGACAGCTTGGCAGAGAGGTAGAGTATATGCTTTTGGAAGATGAAGGGCATGGATTCTCGAAAAAGGAAAATGAAATCGCTGTTTATAAGCGTATTCTCACATTTTTTCAAAAGCATCAGCAAGCAAAAACGCAAGTATAAATAAAAGTAAAAAGACAAGCTCCTACCTGGAACTTGTCTTTTTTGCGCCAATAAGTGTTAATGCAAATTTCTTTGTGTAAACAGCGTATGTCCTTGCTGACGATAATCATCTCTGGCAAATTTTCCTTTAAGGCTTTCAATTAAGTATAACCCCATCAAATCATATAGTTCCTGCTCATTTAATTCCTGAATGATATGAAGAAGATCATCTCTGGACATCTCCTCCAAAAAGGCAAATGCGAGCATATCAATATCTTCTTCATCGCCTGTAAGCTTATTCTTGTATAAGTTATATAACTCATCGACCAATTTCATATTCCATTCCCTCCAATGGTATAACTTTATCTGTTAAAATGTAAACGCTTTACTAATTATACTTACTATAATATCGGAGAATGTCTATTTTCGCCACATCTTAATTACAGCTTTCAGTTTCATTATTATATCCCTTTTCTTTATAATGGTTACATACCCTATCATTTGAAAGATATTCCATACGAAAAATAAAATAGACTGGTGAATGCGAGGCAATTGATGAAAACATTTTATGACATTAATGGATTGATGGTGAATTTGTCATTTGAGGAAGAAGCATTTTCCCTTCGAGCAAACCATGTGCTTGTGATTTGTACTTGGCATGGAAAATGGCTACTGACAAAGCATAAGACAAGAGGCATCGAATTTCCAGGCGGCAAGGTTGAAGCTGGAGAAACATTAAGAGAAGCAGCTGGACGTGAAGTGATGGAAGAAACTGGAGGAATTATTGAACAGATAGAGTGGATAGGTGAATATGAAGTCTGTGAAAAAGAATCAACATTTGTCAAAGCGGTTTTTTTCGCTACTATTGGTGACATTCTAGAAAGGGATAACTATTTGGAAACAGATGGACCTTATCTTTTGGAAGGAAACATACTAGATGCACGTTTTCAGGACTCCTATAGCTTTATCATGAAGGATAAGGTGCTTGATTACTGTATTAAAAGAATGGAAAAGCAATTATCAGGAGAAAATTTGGGGTATTAGATAAAAAAACGAAGCAGGAGGGATTCATCTTGAATGGAGAAATTTTGGAGCAAACTAGATTCCCTTCCCCAAACCCTTCCATCGATTTATATATAGTCACATATGCTGTAAATGGCTTAAAAGTGAAAGGTTTACTTGCTGTCCCAAAACAGCAGGACATAACAGATGGGTTTCTATATTTACGGGGTGGAATTAAAAATGTCGGTAAGGTCAGACCTGGAAGAATCGTTCAATTTGCTGCAGAAGGCTTTATTGTGTTTGCGCCCTTTTACAGGGGAAATCAAGGTGGCGACGGAAATGAAGATTTTGCGGGTGAGGATAGAGAGGATGCTATTGCTGGATTCGAGCTTCTAAAATATTATCCTGGCGTTGAGCGAGTGCATGTCTTCGGCTTTTCTAGAGGCGGTGTTATGGCTTTATTTGTTGGAATATATTGTCCTGTTGCTTCTATTGTTACATGGGGTGGTGTTTCTGATATGGTGCTGACATATGAAGAGCGCAAGGATCTGCGAAGAATGATGAAAAGAGTTATTGGCGGTACACCAGCAAAATATCCTGAACGCTTTCAAGAACGAACTCCCCTTCATTACTTGGACAAGATTCATGCACCTACTTTAATTATTCATGGGATACAGGATAAGAATGTTTCGATTGAACATAGCATAAAGCTGGAGGAAGGACTGAAAAAGTCAGGGAAAACTGCTGAGACTTGGTATTTTCCTGAGTTTACTCACTATTTCCCCCCAAAAGTCAATCGAATGGTAGTAGAAAATTTATGCGCTTGGATGAAAAAACAGGCTGAAAAACTGGTAAAATAAAAGAGATGAGAAAAAGGGAGGGAAAGTATATGGGAATGCCCTTAGAATTAAACACAATGATCGTTACGAAAGGGAAAGAGATACGCTTGGAGGAAAATTGGTTTATGTTGGAGAAAGAAGCATACCGATTATATCCTCTGCATATTCCTTTAGAAGTGAAAAAAACAATCGAAGGTGAACTGATTGGAACTGCTTCCATTGAAAAACTGGAATGGGCAGAAGGAAAGACGAAAATTACCTACCAGTTAATTGCATTAAATTCAACTAATTAAGGACAAATATATTGACATTAATGAAAAGATTGAGATATTATGAAGTCTTGAACGGATACTCTCTTATCCTGAGCTGGTGGAGGGACTGGCCCTATGAAACCCAGCAACCTACTATGTGAAGAAAATAGGCTGAAACATTCATTAAGAATGGATGGGGCAGACATGTTCTCTTAGGAAAGGTGCTAACCTGAAGCAAGGAAATATCCTTGAGCGATAAGAGTGAAAGGTGCGAATCAATTTTGCTTGAAGCCTTTTCACTATTGAAAAGGTTTTTTGTGTGCAATTTGGTCCATTATCTTTTAAAAAATGTATATTTTCATGTGTGTTTTTTGAACAAAGAAGTTTTTTGCCGAAGGCTTACCCTTCTCGGATAAAAACGCCGTGTTTACTTCATACTATCTAGGGAATGAGTACCGTATCAATTTAGAGGGCAAGCTATAGAAAAGACTATTCTTACTATGCTTGCCTTATAATAAGGAGGAAATCAGATGTCATCAAAACGTCGCTTGTTTACTTCTGAATCGGTAACGGAAGGTCATCCGGATAAAATCTGTGACCAAATTTCAGATGCGATTTTAGACGCTATTCTAGCAAAAGATGCAAATGCCCGTGTTGCAGCAGAAACATCTGTGACTACAGGGTTAGTTTTAGTTGCAGGAGAAATAACTACATCTACATATGTGGATATACCGAAAATTGTAAGAGAAACAGTTAAGGAAATTGGCTATACTCGTGCCAAATACGGTTTCGATGCACAAACGAGCGCCGTGCTTACTTCTATTGATGAGCAGTCAGCAGATATTGCTTTAGGTGTTGATCAAGCTTTAGAAGCACGTGAAGGTACAATGTCTGATGAAGAAATTGAAGCGATTGGCGCAGGAGACCAAGGACTAATGTTCGGTTTTGCTTGCAATGAAACAAAAGAACTTATGCCTCTTCCAATCTCTTTGGCTCATAAGCTTTCAAGAAGATTGGCAGAAGTGCGCAAAGAGGAAATCCTGCCGTATTTGCGTCCAGACGGTAAAACACAAGTTACGGTTGAATATGATGAAAATGACAAGCCTGTAAGAATTGATACAATTGTAATCAGTACACAGCATCACCCTGAAGTAACTTTGGAGCAAATTCAGCGCAATATAAAAGAATATGTTATCAAACCAGTTGTTCCAGCAGAATTAATTGATGAAAACACGAAATACTTCATTAATCCGACAGGCCGTTTTGTTATTGGCGGACCACAAGGTGACGCAGGATTGACAGGCAGAAAAATCATCGTAGATACATACGGAGGATATGCGCGACATGGCGGTGGAGCTTTCTCTGGTAAGGATCCAACAAAAGTGGACCGTTCGGCAGCTTATGCAGCACGCTATGTAGCGAAAAACATCGTTGCAGCAGGATTAGCTGACAAGGTTGAAGTACAGCTTGCATATGCAATCGGTGTTGCTCAACCAGTTTCTATTTCTATTGACACATTTAAAACAGGTACTGTATCGGAAGATGTACTGGTGGAAGCGGTTCGAGAAAACTTTGATCTTCGCCCAGCAGGAATCATTAAGATGCTAGACTTGCGTCGCCCAATTTATAAACAAACGGCAGCATACGGACATTTCGGCCGTAATGATCTTGATTTGCCTTGGGAACGTACAGATAAATCAGATGTATTAAAAACAGCTGTATCTGGTAAATAAAAGAAGGAGTTGCACGAAAATAAAGTGTAACTCCTTCTTTCTTTTTTCGTCTAATTAGTCAGTAGAAAATTTTACTTGTTTTTAGCTCTTAAAATTATCAGGAGTTTCGTCTATAATGTATTAATGTGAAATATAAATGATAGTCAATATTTGCTAATAGAACATAACGATGTTTTAAAATAGCTTGGATTACATTTAAAGAATAAAAGTAAAACTTTATACTAACAGTAATTTTGGTCTCCTTTATGTAGGAGAAGAATGGAGTAGGTGAGCAGTATGTGTGGTTTTGTAGGTTGTATACACGAAAAAGAGCAAAACTTCCAAGAGGCGCAAAAAGAACAATTTGCGAATATGAATAGAATTATTACACATCGTGGACCAGATGATGAAGGATATTTTTATGATGAGCATATTCAATTTGGCTTCAGAAGATTGAGTATTATTGATATTGAATCAGGGCATCAGCCGTTAACATATGAAAATGAACGCTATTGGATTATTTTTAACGGGGAAGTTTATAACTACCTTGAAATTAGAGAAGAGCTTGTGAAGGCAGGTCTAACTTTCCAAACTAACTCAGATACAGAAGTTATCATTGCGCTATACAGCCATGAAAAAGAAAAGGCTGTTGAAAAGCTTCGCGGCATGTTTGCATTTGTTATTTGGGACAAGCAGGAAAAAACATTGTATGGTGCTCGTGACCCATTTGGAATTAAGCCTTTCTTCTATTATGATAATGGCGAAAAGACTTATTTTGCATCTGAGAAAAAGAGTATTGCTATGGCATTAGAAAGCGATGTATTAAACTATGAGTCTCTACAGCATTATATGACTTATCAGTTCGTGCCAGAGACTAGTACGATGTCAGAGGGCATTAACAAGCTGGAGCCAGGTCATTACTTCACGAAGAAGCTTGGTGAACCAATGGATATCAAACGCTATTGGAGAGCATCTTTCAAGCCTGTGAATAAATCGGAGTCAGATTTCGTTAAAGAAATTAAAGATGTGATGTTTGACAGTGTCAAAATGCATATGCGAAGTGATGTTCCGGTTGGTTCTTTCCTTTCAGGCGGAATTGATTCATCCATTATTGCAAGTATTGCGAAAGAATTCCATCCTGGAATTAAAACATTCTCTGTCGGATTTGAGCACAATGGTTTCAGTGAAATTGATGTCGCGAAGGAAACAGCAGATAAGCTTGGCTTAGAAAACATCAGCCGCATCATTACGCCACAGGAATATATGAATGAAATTCCGAAAATTATGTGGCATATGGATGATCCGCTTGCAGATCCAGCTTGTGTGCCTTTATACTTTGTTGCACAGGAAGCTAGAAAACATGTAACAGTTGTTCTTTCTGGAGAAGGAGCAGATGAGCTGTTTGGTGGATACAATATTTACCGTGAACCACAGTCACTGGAAGTGTTTAATAAAATCCCTAAAATCGGTAAATCTCTGTTGCGTGCCATTGCAGCTATTCTTCCTGAAGGTGTTAAAGGGAAAAGCTTTATTGAACGCGGTGTGACACCGATGGAGCAAAGATATATCGGAAATGCAAAAATGTTCACGGAAAGTGAAAAATCACAATTGCTGTCTATCTATAACAAAAATATCGACTATAAAGATATTACAAAACCTCTTTATGAAGAAAGTAAAGGGTATGATCCAGTTGACCGCATGCAATTCATTGACATTCATACTTGGATGAGAGGGGATATCTTGCTAAAAGCAGATAAAATGACAATGGCTCACTCTCTTGAATTGCGCGTGCCATTCTTAGATAAGGCTGTATTTGATGTAGCGTCTAAAATACCTTCAAGCTTGAAAACTGCGAATGGAACGACAAAATACATTTTGAGAAAAGCAGCGGAAAGCTTTGTGCCTGAGCATGTACTAACACGCAAAAAACTAGGCTTCCCTGTGCCAATTCGTCACTGGCTGAAGGATGAGATGAACGAATGGGCAAAAACAATTATTAAGGAAAGCGATACAGACCATTTGCTAAACAAATCAGTTGTCTTGCAGCTATTGGAAGACCATTGCCAAGGCAAAGCGGACAATAGTCGTAAAATCTGGACTGTATTAATGTTCATGGTTTGGCATAGTGTTTATATCGAAAAAAAATATTCCTTCGAAAAGGAATATTTGAAAGAGAAAACACTTGTTTAATTAATTGAATAGGGAAGTTAGTTGCTGTAAGTAATTGCCTGGCTTCCCATCTGCACCCACGATGCGATAAAATCATCGATGGGTGCTTTTTTGTTTTGTTCACCTGTCAATGGATCGTTAAAGTAAACATAATCTTTGTCATAGCCTGTAATCAGGACAGAATGCTCGGAGTAAGTGACATCAATTGTGCCGCTTGGAGTTACCCATGTACGGAAGTTATCATCAGACAGCTCCTTGAATTTGGAAGTAGTAATAACCCAAACTGGACGGCCATCTGAAAGCTGCTCTTTTATAGAATCAAAGTCAGAGCCGGAGAAATCAACGATTGCTCCTGGAAGATACTTTTCCGCTAGCTCTGCAATTGGCTTGTGATAAACACCGAGACCCGGACCTTCAAGTGAGTACATATCTCCGACAAATCCATCATTAGGATTGCCATAATAAATAGTGCCGTTAACGACTTCATATGCTGTAGTATTTTTAGTAACCTCTTCTGCAAGTGTCATTTTATCTACATCTACTCCTGCATATTGCAAAAGCATGGCAAGAGCTGTTACTTCACAGCCTCTAGGAAGCTCTGGCAGCTGATTAATAGCAGTTGCCTCCAATAATACAGATTCTTTAGTCGTTATTTCTGAACTCAATTTTTCTATATTTTCTTTTGTTTTCACTGCTACTTCTTCAACCCGCTCTTTTGCGAAGGCGAAATTCTTAGAATCGTCTAAATTTAATACATAAAAGCTGATACCAGCTAATATGGCAATTAAGGAAAAGAGGAGCCCTTTTATGATTTTAGTAAGCCTTTTTTGAACTACAAGGAATAATACGAAAAATAGAGCAAGAACAGAATAGAGTATTATTTCGTTTGTATTCATTTTCATCACCTATTTCTTATATAAGTATTTATCGGTTAATTTTTGCGAAAATAAATAGTAAGAAATGAACTTTCTTGAATTGAAAATATTTTTTCGCCCAATGAGGCGCTTCCTGTTTATTTTTTAATATTTCTTTTCCCGATAGTGCATAATATAAAAACCAATTTATTGTATTAAATAGTGTTTCTATCAAATATAGAGTACCGCTGCAACCTTTAATTTTCCTTAAATTATCGGGACTAAAGTCTAAAGTTTAATTTAAAAATTTGTCAAAGTGCATTTACGTGTTACATAATAGAAGAAGCAATACTGTGATAAGTCGAATGGGGGAGTTTTTTTATGTGGAAATGGGAAGCAGAAGGAGAAGCTAAAGCAGTCATAGTTATTGTCCATGGTGCCATGGAGCATCATCGCCGGTATGGATGGCTTATTGAAATGTTTCGCTTATCTGGTTTTCATGTCGTCATGGGAGATCTTCCAGGCCAAGGCATGACGACAAGGTCAAGCAGGGGACATATCGACTCATTCAGCGAATATACGATAGAAATTAAAGACTGGATTCAAGCAGCATATCAATTTGATTTACCGGTGTTTCTAGTTGCACACAGCTTAGGAGGTTTAGCATCCATTCGTTTGTTGCAGCAGGAAAAGCTAAAGATTGCCGGGGTCATTTTATCATCACCGTGCTTGGGATTAAAGAAATATCCACCAAAGCTGCTAAGTGCTATTTCCATTCTCCTGAACAAAGTTGCGCCTAGGCTGCGCATGAACACAGGATTGACAATTGATATGGCGACTAGAAATGCAGAAATTAGGGAAATAGACAGTAATGATACGTTGTATATCACAAAAGTGTCTGTAAGATGGTATAGAGAACTCATAATTTCTATGGCTGCAGCCTTTGCAAATGCAAACAAAATGCAGGACTTGCCGCTTCTTGTTATGCAAGGCGGAGACGATTCCGTCGTCGATAAAAAAATGGTAAAAAACTGGTTCAATATGGTACCATTATCTGAAAAGAGATATAAAGAATGGCCACAGTGCTACCATGAAATTTTTAATGAACCAGAAAGAGATGAAGTGTTTGACTATGCGCTGGATTTCATTCGTAGTCAGCTGAAATCTATAGGCTATATTGTATAAGTGAGGTTTTAATAATGTCTGTACCGAATATGCCATTAACATTAATGTCTAAGGTGTACTTGAAGGTTTTTCCTGTTGTACACAAAGAACTGAATTATTGGACAAACAGAGCAACACAAATTCCGAATCCTGAACTGCGTAAACAAGCGTTGGCCAGTATAAAAGACAAAACTTTCCACTGTGAAGGCGGCTCCATCATGGCCCTAATTTCAAGGCATGAGTACAAGGTAGCCATTAAATTTATCGTGGCATACCAAACAATCAGTGATTATCTTGACAATCTTTGTGATCGAAGCACTTCGTTAGATCCGCGGGATTTCTCTGCATTGCATGAGTCGATGGAGCATGCACTGACAGTAGGAGCAGAAGCATCGAACTATTATCGATACAGGGAAGACCAAGATGATGGCGGTTATTTATATGATTTAGCGAAAACCTGTCGGGACACATTAGCTGAATTAGATAATTATGAGCATATAAAAGACCATTTGCTAGAGCTTTGCCGTTATTATTGCGATTTGCAAATACATAAGCATGTTTCTGTGGAGGAACGCATCCCGAGACTGCAGTCATGGTTTAATGATAACAAGCATGCAATTCCTGAAATGGAGTGGTATGAATTTTCGGCTTGCTCCGGGTCTACGCTAGGTATTTTTTGTTTAGTTTCATATGCCCTTAGAAAGGATTTCGAGCCTTCTTATTCCTCCAATATCCGTGATGGTTATTTTCCATATATACAAGGACTTCATATCCTGTTGGATTATTTTATCGATCAGGAAGAAGACAGGCAAGGTGGCGATTTAAATTTCTGCTTCTATTACAAGGACGAAACAGAGCTTTTCAGTCGCTTGAAGCATTTTGTAGTCGAAGCTGACAAGCATACGAAGAATCTGCCTCACCAAAGATTTCATAAGCTCATAAACAGAGGACTGCTAGGCGTATACTTATCAGATGAAAAAGTATATAAACAGCAGAACATTCGCAAACTGGCACGGGAAATCATTAAAACCTCTGGACCAGTAGGCTATTTCTTCTATATTAATGGACGTGCCTACCGCAAGTTTCAAAAAATGATGCCAGCAGGAATTGCACGAACAATGTCAAAATAGTGACTATCATCAAGGAGAGTGGCAGATGTTTCCTGTACTTGAAACAGAGCGGTTGCTATTAAGAGAGATAGAAGAAAAAGATATTAAAGCAATCTATTCGATTTTAAGTCGTGAGGATGTTACGGTGCATTATGGGCAGGAGCCTTTCAAGGCATATGAGGAAGCCCGATCCTTGCTTGCGATTTTTAATATGAATTACAGCATGCAAAGAGGCATTCGTTGGGGAATAGAAGAAAAAAACAGTGGTGCATTTGTCGGAACAATCGGGTTTCATGCATGGCACCAAAAACATAGACGAGCAGAGATTGGTTATGAGCTTCATCCGGCTTTCTGGAAAAAGGGCTATGGGCAAGAAGCAGTTTCTGAGGTTATTTCCTTTGGTTTTTCTGAGTTGAAATTAAACCGTATCTCTGCTATTTGTTACCCGGAAAATAAGCCTTCCCAAAAATTGCTGGAAAGGTCCGGTTTCCAAAAGGAAGGCATATTAGCAAAATATATGGTTCAAAATCAGCATGTTTATGATTGCTACATGTATTGTCTGCTACATCCATCCTTGAATGAAGAGAAATAAAAAGGCAGGATAGTCAGCTTTTTGCTGAATTATCCTGCCTTTTTTCGCTTATCGTTTCTCTAAAGCTATAATAAATGGTGGATTGTTTTTCTGGTTAATAAACTGGTATTGAAGCACATGTGCTTTTTCCTGGTTGAAATTTTCCACAAATTGCAGCAGCTCCTCTTTTTCTGCCGCACCTTCAGCATGTCCGTGATAAATAACGAGGATAATTATTCCTTCTGGTGCAAGCATTTCAAAGATTTGTTCCACAGCAGAAATCGTTGTGGTTGCGTTTGTAACTATTGTTTTATCTCCGCCAGGTAAATAGCCTAAATTGAAAATTGCTCCCTTAACGTGGCCGTGAAGGTCTTTAGGGATGATGCTTCCCACATGCTCATGGCCTTCCTTCGTAAGGATAACTCTGTCGGAAAGAGACTGCTCTGCAAGTCGCTTTTTTGTAGCAAGCATTGCTTCGTCTTGAATGTCAAAACTGTATACCTTTCCTTCATTCCCAACAAGGTTTGCAAGGTAGACAGTGTCATGTCCGTTTCCCATTGTTGCATCAATGGCAATGTCACCTATTGCAACAGACCTGTCCAGTAAAGTCCTTGCGAATGGTAATATACGTTCTAGCTTCATACAAGCACCTTGTCAGACGGCTGATAAAACTTTCCTTGCCAGCTGTTTCGTCTTTTCAATTCTGCATCAATGCTGTTTAGTACTTCCCATTTGTTAACACTCCACATTGGTCCAACCATCAAATCAATCGGCCCATCGCCAGTAATGCGGTGGATAATCATTTCAGGCGGTAATATTTCTAATTGGTCACAAACAAGTTGAATATATTCTTCAAAAGTGAGAAATTGAAGCAGTCCTTTTTCATATTGCTTAACCATTGGTGTGCCTTTTAGTAAATGCAGCAAATGAATTTTAATTCCTTGGACATCTAATTTGCTCACTTCTTTTGCCGTTTCCATCATCATTTCATTTGTTTCAAGGGGAAGCCCATTGATGATATGTGTGCAAACGCGAATATTATGTTTTCTCAGCTTGTTAACACCGTCTACATATGTCTGGTAGTCATGTGCCCTGTTAATTAAATTAGCCGTTTTTTCGTGCACCGTCTGCAAGCCAAGCTCCACCCAAAGGTAAGTGCGCTCATTCAGTTCTGCCAAATATTCAACAACATCGTCAGGAAGACAATCCGGGCGTGTCGCGATGGAAAGCCCAACAACATTATCCTGCTTCAAAACAGTCTCGTATTTTTCTCTTAATACGTCAACAGGTGCATGTGTATTCGTATATGCTTGGAAATAAGCCATATATTTGCCATCTTTCCATTTTTCATGCATTTTGTCCTTTATATCATGAAATTGCTTTTCTAATGAATCGACACGATTGCCGGCAAAGTCACCGCTGCCTGCAGCACTGCAGAAGGTGCAGCCTCCATGTGCCACTGTGCCATCCCTGTTAGGGCAATCAAAGCCGCCATCCAAGGCAATTTTAAATACTTTATGTCCGAACTCGCCGCGCAAATGATAATTCCATGTATGATACCTTTTATTATCAGCTGCATAGGCAAATGGGTTTTGCTGATTCAAACGTTTAACCTCCCTCTCATGCAATACTCCACATGCATAACAAAAATTTTAACATGTATCCTCTTCTTATCCAAACAAAATTCAATGGTAGTTTTTAAAACAATTATTCAGTAAAGAAAAGGAAGTCATAAGAAGCCTCGCCGCTACAGATAATATTTAGGAAGCAAATTGCTTCAAATAGCAGGACTTGTTGGGAGGGCTATAAATTTGGCAACTCGTGATTCTATAGATGAGCTTTTGGAAAGATGTAATGCTGCTATTGGCTTTGCAGAGGAGCAGTATAAAATTTCTCAGATGCAACAGCATTATAATATTGAAGAATATACAGATGCACAATTTCAGCTAGAAAATGTATTTAATGATTTGGAAACGTTGGACCATAGTGCTAATGCTCAGCAAAGGGATCAGCTTTACAGAATGAGACTTCTTATTCAGGATAAGCAGAACCAAATGGCGCTCCATCTTCCTTAAGGATTTACAGTTACAAAAAACAGGGCGAATCGGGATTGTACCCGGTTCGCCCTGTTTTTTTAAGATTTTGCAACTTTCACTTTGCCAGCTTTTAATGGAACATCATAGAAATACGCAGCAATCATGCCAAGCAGAAGTAAAAATACTAAGACTGGCACAAGTAATCCTATTCCATTTACATCGACAAGATAGCCTCCTAATAATGGACCTATCATTCTGCCGCCAGTCGCCGTACTGTTGATGATGCCCTGGAAGAATCCTTCCTTTCCCTTTGGAGCCAGTTTATCGGCAATTGTTGGGACTGCTGGCCATACAAGCATTTCTCCAATTGTCAGGATGAGCATTGCTGCAAGGAAACCAGCGAACATTTCCGCTTGCCCGACAATAAGGAAGGAAACGATGAAGATAACCATGCCTATCAGCATCTGAATTTTAACCGAGGGGCATATTTTCTTCGTAAACAGGCTGATAAGCGGCTGACCAAATACGATGAGTCCACCGTTTACTGCCCAAAGCAGACTGTATTGTGCCAGCGGGATATTCAACTCTTGCGTATGTGTTGAAATAGTGGCCTGCCATTGAACATAACAAATCCAGCAAAGCAAATAGCCGAACCCAAGTATTGCAAGTGCATAAAGTGCAGGATTTCGTTGCGAGCCTTTTTGTTTCCTTCTGCTCTCTGCTGCATTTGGCATACTTGGCTGAACTTGAATATTTTTATAGCTAACTAAAGCAATAAAGAAAAATATCACATACATAAATGTGTTCGAAATGAATATCCAAGTGAATGAATAGGATGCGATAACTCCACCGATTGCTGAACCTAATGCCACACCGGCGTTTTGGGCAACATAAATACTGTTGAATGCTTTTCTGCCGCCTTCTGGCCAAACATTTCCAGCCATAGCATACATGCTGGGATAAATAATTCCAGATCCAAAGCCAGACAATGTAAAGAAGAAGCAGTAAGCTCCCCAAGCATTCCAAATGGTCAACCCTAACAAGGAAAGAGCTGTTAAGGAAATTCCGAGGAGTATGGAAAGATAGCCTCCTAATTTATCATAAAGCGCACCACCTATTAAATTTCCGATTACACTTGCGCCAGAATTAAGCATTAAGATAAAACCGGCAACGGTAAGCGATTTTCCAAGATGGTCATGAATATATATACTGTTTAAAGGCCAAAGCAAGGAAGAGCCAGTTACATTGACTGCCATTCCAATTACTAAAAGCCAGAGTGCTCTAGGCATATTGGTGCTCCTTTTTTAAGTTGATTTGCTACCAGAAATAAGTTTAATTCGGATTGGGTTGTCCTGCAATAGAAATAGCTTCAATATTATGAAGGCGGAAAATTGATTATTTTCTGCAAATTAAAGCGCTTTCGAATAGTATATATAATATTTATTAATTGAATTTATTGAAAAATCACACTTCTTCATCTACAGTAGAAATAACAACTTGTGTTGATAGGAAAGGATAGGAAGAAATGACTGATATCTGTTTAATAAGACATGGAGAAACAGAATGGAATTCGCTGGGGAAGATACAGGGTAGAACCGATATTCCATTAAATGACAATGGGATTAGGCAAGCTGAACAATGCAGGGATTATTTGAAGAGTTTAGATTGGGACCTTATCATCACAAGTCCTCTTGTTCGCGCAAAGGAGACGGCTGCTATTATCAATCAAGCTGTAAACCTGCCTATGATAGTTATGGAGGAATTTATGGAGAGAAGCTTTGGAGATGCAGAAGGAAAAACAAAGGAAGAAAGACAGCTTCTTTATCCAAATATGGAATATCCAAACGAGGAGTCAAAGGATGTGCTTGAAGAACGGCTGAGGGCAGGCTTGGCATACATATTGCAAACATATACGCAGAAACGGATTTTGCTTGTTGCACATGGTGCTGTTATTCATACCATATTAAGAATTCTTTCTAATGAAGAAATCACCTTAGAAAATACGTACTTAACAAATGCTTGTTTAAGCAATATTCATTATAGAGATCAAAAGTGGGCAATTAAGGATTATAATATTGTCACACATTTACAGCTTTAATTAACGGAAGGGTGAGGAGTTTTGGTGAAAGATTTTGGAGCATACGCAGATAAACAGGTTATGCTTGAGCCTGTGAGTGCAGGAGAATTATCCGGCCTTAGCTTCGCAGTAAAGGATGTTTTTGCCATTCAAGGACACAGGTCCACAGCAGGTAATCCAGATTGGCTAAAAACGCATCATGCTGCAAAAGAAACAGCACCAGCGCTTACTAGTTTGCTTCATGCAGGTGCGAGACTAGAAGGAACGACAATAACAGATGAACTTATGTACAGCTTAAATGGAGAAAACTTTCATTACGGGACACCTGTTAATCCAAAGGATCCTAAGCGCATACCTGGAGGGTCCTCCTGTGGATCAGCAGTTGCTGTTGCAGCAGGGCTAGCAGATTTTGCGATTGGAACAGACACAGGTGGGTCTGTTCGAATACCCTCTTCCTATTGTGGAATTTATGGCATAAGACCGACACATGATATTGTCCAGATAGATGATGTTATTCCACTTTCGAAAAGCTTTGATACTGTCGGCTGGATGGCAAGGGATGCCAGTACGTTATGGAAGGTTGGGAGGGTATTAATAGAAGCGGAAGAGGCTGGATTGTTTACACGTATGATTACGGCAGAGGATGCTTGGGAATTAATAGACATAGAAGCAAAAGAGGCGTTGTTAACAGAACTGCATAAGTGGGATACGGATTCTATGAAACAATCCACAACCATTTTGGCAGAAGAAGGCTTGGCAGAATGGGCTGAAACATTCCGTATACTTCAAGGCAGGGAAATATGGCAGGAGCATGGCGAATGGATTAATACTAATAACCCTACGTTTGGTCCGGGTATTGCCGAGCGTTTTAAGTGGGCGAGTACACTGGCAGATACCGATATTTCTCCATATTTACAGAAAAGAAGTATGATAACGGAAAAAGTGGAAAAACTGCTTAAAGATGACGGTGTGTTGATTTTACCAACGGCTCCTGGAACGGCCCCATTGCTTAATCTGCCTGTCGAAGAGCTGGAGGTACGCAGAAGCAGAACATTCCAGCTTTGCTGTATTGCAGGGTTAACAGGATTACCCCAAGTAAACATACCGCTTGCAGAGGTGAATGGTGTGCCAGTTGGTCTTTCGATTATTGCTGGAAAAAGACAAGACAGAAAATTGCTTAAATGGATAACACAGCTTGAAGCAAATCGAGTGTGACAATATTTCTTTCGTAAGCATATGCTGCTTTTAACAGGAAATTTCATGCTTAATAACTGCTTGCATCCATGAAGAAAATAACATACAATAAACAACATATAGGGCAACAGCTAGGAAAAGGAATAGTAAAGATAATTTTTTGTTGAAGAGAGCTGGCGGATGGTGCAAGCCAGTCAAAAAAAATCTTGAACTCGCCTTTGAGTTGCAAGTGTGAACTAACAGTAATGCTTGCCGTACACCGCGTTAAGGGATGAATGAAGCGAGTGATTTATTCACTAATTGTGGGTGGTACCGCGGGAGATATACATATATTCCTCTCGTCCCTATTGGGATGAGGGGATTTTTTGTTTTCTGATGAAAACAGCCCTGCGAATAGAAATTAAATAGGAGGAAATTAAGATGAGCTTTAGTCATCAAAACATAGAACAAAAATGGCAAAAATATTGGCAAGAAAATAAAACGTTCAAAACAAGTGAAGATAAAGGGAAAAAGAAGTTTTACGCACTTGATATGTTTCCATATCCATCTGGAGCAGGCCTTCATGTAGGACATCCAGAAGGATATACAGCTACAGACATTCTTTCTCGTATGAAAAGAATGCAGGACTTTAATGTCCTTCATCCAATGGGATGGGATGCATTCGGTTTGCCTGCAGAACAATATGCATTGGATACAGGTAATCATCCAGCATTGTTTACAGAAAAAAACATTGAAACATTCAGACGTCAAATCAATTCATTAGGCTTCTCTTATGACTGGGACAGAGAAATTAATACAACAGATCCTGACTATTATAAATGGACACAATGGATTTTCCTTCAGCTTTTTGAAAAAGGCTTAGCGTATGTGGATGAAGTGGCAGTTAACTGGTGTCCTGCATTAGGCACAGTGCTTGCTAATGAAGAAGTAATCGACGGAAAAAGTGAAAGGGGCGGACATCCAGTTGAAAGACGCCCAATGAGACAATGGATTCTAAAAATTACTGCTTACGCTGATCGTTTGCTGGAAGATTTAGATGATGTGGATTGGCCTGAAAGCATTAAAGAAATGCAGAGAAACTGGATTGGACGTTCTGAAGGCGCGGAAGTGACGTTCCAAATTGACAATCACGAAGAAACATTCACTGTTTTCACAACAAGACCTGATACACTGTTTGGCGCAACATATGCTGTTCTTGCACCAGAGCATGCTTTAGTTGACAAAATCACGACAGCAGAGCAAAAGGAAGCAGTTGAAGCATATTTAGAGAAAATTAAAAGTAAGAGCGATTTGGAAAGAACAGATCTTGCTAAAGAAAAAACAGGTGTATTCACAGGAGCTTATGCTGTTAACCCAGTGAATGGCGAAAAAATGCCGATTTGGATTGCAGATTATGTGCTTGTCAGCTATGGAACAGGAAGCATTATGGCAGTTCCTGCGCATGATGAAAGAGACTTCGAGTTTGCAAAAACTTTTGGGTTGCCGATTAAGGAAGTTGTGGCTGGCGGAAATGTACAGGAAGAAGCATATACTGGTGATGGAGCTCATGTTAACTCTGAATTCCTTGATGGGCTGCAAAAAGAAGCAGCAATCACGAAGATGATTGCGTGGCTTGAAGAGAAGGGCATCGGTACGAAGAAAGTAACGTACAGACTTCGTGACTGGTTGTTCAGCCGTCAAAGATACTGGGGTGAACCGATTCCAATTATCCACTGGGAAGATGGCACAATGACAGGTGTTCCTGTGGAGGAATTGCCGCTGACATTGCCTGATACTGCAGAAATTAAACCATCAGGCACTGGTGAGTCACCATTGGCAAACATTTCTGAGTGGGTTAATGTTGTGGATCCAGTAACAGGTAAAAAAGGCAGACGTGAAACAAACACAATGCCGCAATGGGCAGGCAGCAGCTGGTATTATATCCGTTATATCGATCCGAATAACAGTGAAGCTATTGCAGACCCTGAAAAGCTGAAAGAATGGCTTCCAGTTGATATGTATATCGGTGGAGTCGAGCACGCAGTATTGCATTTATTGTATGCGCGCTTCTGGCATAAGGTATTGTTTGATTTAGGTGTTGTTCCAACGAAAGAGCCTTTCCAAAAGCTGTTTAACCAAGGGATGATACTTGGTGAAAACAATGAAAAAATGAGTAAATCTAAAGGTAATGTTGTTAATCCAGACGAAATCGTGGAAAGCCATGGTGCAGACACACTTCGCTTGTATGAAATGTTCATGGGACCACTTGATGCTGCTATCGCTTGGTCAACAAACGGACTGGATGGTTCAAGAAGATTCCTTGATCGTATTTGGCGATTGCTTGTAGACGATAATGGCGAAATTTCCGGCAAGGTTCAAGATATTGAGGAAGCAAAAGGATTAGATAAAATCTACCACCAAACGGTGAAGAAGGTTACAGAGGACTTTGAAGGCTTGCGCTTTAATACAGCAATTTCACAAATGATGGTGTTCATTAATGAGTGCTATAAAGCAGATGTGCTACCAAAAGCTTATATTGAAGGTTTTGTGAAGCTTCTTTCTCCAATTTGCCCACATATTGCAGAAGAGCTTTGGGAAAAGCTTGGAAGCTCAGCAGGCACAATCGCATATGAAGCATGGCCTGCATATGATGAGGCAAAAATGGTAGACGATGAAATCGAAATCGTTATCCAAATCAACGGTAAAGTAAAAACAAAATTGATGGTTCCAGCAGATGCGAATAAAGATGCACTTGAGCAGATTGCAATGGAGGACAGTCAAGTGAAAGAGCAAATTGACGGGAAAACAGTTAGAAAGATCATTGCTGTACCTGGGAAATTGGTTAATATCGTAGCGAATTAATAATAAAAGTCCAGCCAAATAATACGGCTGGACTTTTTTTGTCTATAAAAATATTGGGCAAGTGATTTGCATCTTTTTTTTAATTGTTCTATATTACAATGAGTAGAGTTAACAAGATAAGTAACGGTTGAATGGAGGAAACAATAAGTGGAAGATATTAAGATAATTACAACAGCAGAATTAGAAGACAAGCTAAACAAAGGGGAAAAGCTGGAGCTTGTTGATGTCCGTGAGGATGAAGAGGTAGCAGAAGGAATGATTCCAGGCGCTAAACATATTCGCATGAATGATATTCCTGAAAACCTAGACTACTTCTCACAGGACAAAGAATATATTTTTATATGCCGCTCTGGAAAAAGAAGTGAAAATGTTTGCTATTTCCTTGAAGACAAAGGCTTTAAAGTTGTTAATATGGTTGGTGGAATGCTTAACTGGAACGGCAAAACAGTGTAATCAGTGGAGTCTGAGACATAAGTATTAAGTCTAATTCAAAACCGAACTACTTAATCGTTATTGATTAATAGTTTGGTTTTTTTATGTTTTCGGTTTGAAAACGATAATTAAAAATCTTAGTGGAATGGAGCTCCAGGCCACTCGACTAAGAAGGGAAATAGACCCCGCAGGCGAAGATGCGCGTCGTGTAATGAAATGAACTAATTTCAAGGCAATACTCTATTATATAATTCCATGCACCATTGTCTCAAAGTTAGTTGGAATCATTTCGTGTAGGATTGGTGATGTTTTGTTCCACCCATTTTTTTCTTTCTCCTTTAAAATGTCTAAAATGCTGCGAAAGTGGCTACTCTTTTAATAGAATATTCTGTCATATAAGGAGAGTTGTCTAGATGATTAAAGTGAAATTATTTGACCAAGAGCATGAAAAAGACTTGGAAATGGAAATGAATAAGTTTTTGGAAAAAATAGATGAAAAGAAGCTTGTGGATATAAAGTATAATATTGCTGCATTACAAGAGGACAATGAGGAACAAATATATTGCTTCTCCTCCATGATTATTTATAAAAGCTGAACGACTTTTGTAAAGTCGTTCAGCTTATTTTTTAGTTATACGTATTCTTTGCTTCTAAAGCGGCATTAACACCAGCAAGTCTTCCTGTTACAAACGCACTTGTGATGTTATACCCTCCTGTATATCCATGGATGTCCAATATTTCTCCACAGAAGAACAGTCCAGGCATTAGCTTTGATTCCATTGTTTTCGGTGAAATTTCCTTGATTGAAACGCCACCGCCAGTAACAAATGCTTTTTCCAAAGGCAGTGTTCCGTTGACATTAAAAGTAAAACCTTTACATAGAGCTGTGAATTTTTTCAGCTTATCCTGCGAAATTGTCGCTCCTTGTGCAGAAGGGTCAATTTCTGCCAGCTCAAGCAAAAATAGTAGATAGCGTTCTGTTAGGAAGCCTTTTAAAATATTTTTAACTGCTTTTTTTGGCTCGTCCTTAACGAGTTTGCTAATTTCCTGAAACAGTGGTTCTTCCTTTTTATCAGGGAATGAATCAATTGAAACAGGAACCTCTGCTAATTTCGTTTTCTTCAGCTCCTTCACGACAAACTGGCTGCAGCGCAAAACAGCAGGACCGCTGATTCCTAAGTGAGTGAAGATCATGTCCATCTTATGTGTGATAATCGGTTTTCCTTTTTGGTTCAATACACTAAGAGCAACAGCTCTTAAAGACAAGCCTTGTAAGGTTTTGTCTTTAATGAATTTTTCGCTAGAAGTGACAGGAACCTCTGTTGGAAACAGCTCAGTAATGGTGTGCCCAGCACTTTGTGCCCAAGCATAGCCATCACCAGTTGAACCAGTATGGGGAACAGATTTACCGCCAACAGCAATGATAAGTGATTTGCACACTGCCTCTTTGCCATTTTGCAGTTGAATTGTTTTCGTGCCATCTTGATTATATACAACATTCTTAACAGGAGTATTTGTACGAATTTCGACCTTCATCCTGCCAAGCTCCTGTAATAAGGCATCCACAACGGACTGTGCCTTATTAGAGACTGGGAACATTCTGCCATGATCTTCTTCCTTTAAGGCAATTCCTAAATTCTCAAAAAACGCAATAATATCTTCATTATTAAAAATAGAAAAACCGCTGTACAGGAACCGGCCGTTTCCTGGAATATGCTTAATTATTTCCTCGACTGGCAGACGATTTGTAACATTGCATCTGCCGCCACCAGAAATGGCAAGCTTACGTCCTAGCTTTTCTCCTTTATCAATTAACAGGACTTTCGCATTAGAATCTGCAGCACCGATTGCTGCCATTAATCCGGACGGACCGCCCCCTATTACTATTACATCATATTGCATTAGTGAACCTACTTTCTTTTTTCCTATAATATAGCTTGTTAGATAGTCTATTTTCTTTATTTGCAAGCTAAAGTAGCGTTTCTAGCCAAGAAAAGGTAAACTACTAATAGTGTTTTAAAAAAATTGCTCAGTATTACACTTAGTATCTTCATTCATTTCGTGTTAAAATAATTTGTTATGTTACATTGCAGCTTCGTTTAAGGAAGGGATTATATGTCGTCAAAATTGTTGAGAGGTACGTTTATTCTAACACTCGGAACTATGATATCAAAAGCACTGGGATTGTTCTATGTTATCCCATTTAATATGATTGTCGGAAAAGAAGGAACTATCCTTTATCAATATTCATATGTAGCTTATACGATTGTCATCAGTATTGCAACAGCAGGGATACCTCTTGCTGTCAGCAAATTTATATCCAAATATAACGCCATGGGAGAGTATGGGGTTAGCAGGCGGCTTTTTAAGTCAGGTCTGCTTGTAATGACCTGTACGGGATTTGTCTGCTTCCTTGCTATGTATTTCCTTGCACCATTTCTTGCAGAAATTAATATTCCTGAAGATGATTTAGACTCGAGTGTCAAGGATGTTACGACTGTTATTAGGGCAGTTAGCTTTGCTGTTATCGTCGTTCCTGTCATGAGCTTGATTCGCGGCTTCTTTCAAGGACATGAATCTATGGGGCCGTCTGCTGTATCTCAAGTTGTAGAGCAGATTGTGCGGATTATTTTCATGCTTGCTGGAGCAGCTGCCGTTTTGTACGTTTTCAAAGGCGATATTGTTACTGCAGTTAGCATATCGACATTTGCCGCATTTGTCGGTGCGATTGGCGGCCTTGCCGTTCTTATCTATTATTGGGTTAAAAGAAAAAAACACTTTAACTCTATGCTTGACGAAGATAGACAACAAATTACAGATATATCATTAGGTTCCATGTACAAAGAGATACTCATTTCGGCAGCACCATTCGTTTTCGTCGGAATAGCGAATCCGCTTTTTCAATTTATCGATACGATAACCTTTAACCGTGCTATGGCTGTTGTCGGGTTAAGTGCCATTTCAGAAACACAATTAAATGCATTTAATTATCAGACACATAAAATTGTCATCATACCTGTGTCGTTGGCAACAGCTTTTTCGATGACACTCGTACCGATGATAACAAGAGCTTTTGTTAGTGGAGATCAACAGTCTGTTAACCATAATTTAAATCAAGCATTTCAAATATTATTATTTATTACATTACCGGCAACAATAGGATTATCGGTGTTGGCTGAGCCGGTTTACCGCCTGTTTTACGGAACAACAGATTTGGCTTTGGGAACAGAGGTACTGCGTTTATATGCACCAGTTGCGATTCTTTTCTCTCTGTATGCCGTTACTGCCGCAATTCTTCAAGGGATAAACGAGCAGCGATTTACTGTTTTAAGTCTTTTAGTAGGATTATTAGTTAAGCTGAGCTTAAACATGCCGCTAATTGAAAGATGGGAAGCGAATGGGGCTATATTGGCAACAGCATTAGGTTACAGTGCTGCTATCATCATTAATATCTTTGTTATTAAGGTATTTGCACAATATCCGTTTAGGCTTGTGCTGCGAAGAAGTGTGCTTATAATCGGCTTCACGTTTCTAATGTATGTTGTTGCAGAAATAGTGTATAAACTGCTTGGTTTGTTTTTAAAGCCAGAATCAGTTATTGCATCCCTGCTTATGGTCGGAATTGTTGGGATAGCAGGAGGTTTGCTTTATATCTATTTAGCATATCGCTCCAAGCTTGTATACCTATTATTAGGAGAACGGGCAGCATCTATCAAAAGGAAGCTGAGGCTGCCATTTTAATATAAGATGTAAAAGATTAAAGAAACGGATGGCAAGATGAATGAAAAAAATGAGAATTGATAAACTGCTTGCCAATTTAGGATTTGGCAGTAGAAAAGACGTAAAGTCCCTGTTGAAAAGCAAGGCCGTTAAGGTCAATGATGAGGTTATCAAGGATGCGAAGCAGCAGGTTGATCCAGAAAATGATGTTATCACATTACATGGAGACGTGGTGGAATACAAGGAGTTCATCTATTTGATGATGAACAAGCCGCCAGGTGTCATTTCAGCGACAGAGGATACGAGAGAGGAAACGGTCGTTGATCTGCTTGAGATTGAGGATGCTGTCTATAGTCCATTTCCTGTTGGAAGGCTGGATAAGGATACGGAGGGACTATTGCTGCTGACAAATGACGGAAAGCTGTCCCACCGTTTACTTTCACCGAAAAAGCATGTGCCGAAAACGTATTTTGCTGTCATTAAAGGGATCGTAACAGAAGAAGATATCGAGTCCTTTAAAAAGGGAGTAATGCTTGATGATGGCTATGTAACAAAGCCAGGTGATCTTGTCATCTTGAAGGCTGGAGAAACGTCGGATATTGAGCTGACTATTTCAGAAGGCAAATTCCATCAAGTTAAAAGGATGTTTGAAAGTGTCGGCAAAAAAGTCATGTACTTAAAACGTATGTCCATGGGACCACTGGAGCTTGACGAAACATTGGAACTTGGAGAGTACAGGGAGCTTACAACAGAAGAAATAGACATGCTTCAACAATATGAAGTAAATGAATAGCAACTGCAACATAAAAAAACGCCAAACACATGTTTTGGCGTTTTTTTATGAATACACGATTTTAGATTAGTATATTTCTCAATAATTAATCTGCTTGTTTGTAAGCTTAAGAAGTCATTTTCACTTTTTTTCTAGTTGTTGTCCATTTTCCACGACTAGGGCTTTTAACCAAGTCGTTATAAGCTAACACATTCAAATCCCTTTGAATCGTTCGAGGAGTAATACCAAATTCCTCCACTAGCTCTTGTGTTGTTACTGTTCCACGCTTACTAATAAACATGTAGACGGATTTGATACGGTTTAACATCCGGTTAGTTGAAGGTTTCAATAAACCACTCCCTATCCTTTTTTCAAACCTTTGGCAAATTCCTACGACCGACAGCTTATTTGAAGATTTGTTCTTCAAGCGTATGTAATTTTCTTTTTTACAGACAACTCCTTTTCAAATGGCTAATAGTGAACAATAATGAACTCATATAAATATTGTATCCCTATTTACTTTTTAATTCTACATTATTTAATTAAATTTACAAAATATTTGATTATTAATGTATAAATATACCACCTCCTGATTAACTTGCTTATTTTATCATATGGTACAAACTGATAATTTTATGATAATAATTTTAAGAAAAAGGAATAAAATTGTTTATTTGTACTTTTTTTACCATTATAATCTAGTAAATAAACATAATGGAGGATTAGTCATTTGGATAACATAAGAAAAGAACAGCTTGTCCATCCAAGAGAGAATATTTATTTTGTACTCGTATTGCTGGTCAGCGTTGGAACGTTAATCTTATTGCTTTTTTCGGTTATTGGCATTATTCTTTTTGCAGTATTTACAGCGATCATGCTGTTTCTTCATGCACTTTCCATGGGAGGTATTAGAAGAAATGGCGTTAAACTAAGCGAAAAACAATTTCCAGAGCTATATGCACAGGCGATTGGCATTGCCAAGGATCTTGGGTTAAGCAAACTCCCGGATATTTATATATTGGAATCAGAAGGAATGCTAAATGCATTTGCAACTAAGTATGTACGCAGGAACATGGTTGTGTTATATTCGAGTATTTTTGAAATGGTTGATAAAGGAGCAGAAAAGGAAGTAATGTTCATCCTGGCACATGAGTTTACTCATTTAAAACGAAAACATGTCCATTTTGGATTTTTCTTATTGCCGGCACTTTATATTCCTTTCCTGGGAAATGCGTATATGCGAGCATGTGAATACACTTGCGACAGAACAGCAGCCTATTATGTACAATCCTTTGATGCAGCAAAAAATGCACTCACAATGCTGGGAATTGGCACGACACTTTATAAAAAAGTTAATAAAGAAGCATATATGGAGCAACTTGAGAAGGAAAGCGGCTTCTTTGTATGGTTTAATGAAAAGCTATCAACACATCCTCATTTGCCAAAAAGGATTTATGCAATTGAGTCTTTTTACAATGCAGAGGGTGTACAGCCCTTAAAGGAATCCAAGAAGGGGCTATGGATAGGCATTGGTTTATTTGCAGCGGCTTGCCTTGTTTCCATTGGATTAATTATCGCCGTTATTGCCGGAATTACAGCTTTAATTGAAAAATCTAACATTATTCCGTACCTGGAATCTAACTTGCCATCAGAATATGGAGACACTGATGACCTTTATTATGGCGGTTATACGGAGCTTCATGAAGCAGCATACAGCAATGATATAGAGACAGTCAGTGTCTTACTTGAAAGTGGGGCAGACCCGAACTCACAAGATGAGGAAGGATATACACCACTTATGTCTGCTATTGATGGAGGATCAAATCCTGAACTTTTAAAACTTTTACTGTTTAACGGAGCCGATGTTACATTACAGGACGCATATGGCTACACAGCTTTTGACTATGCAGAGAGTTATGGAGATGAAGAAACAATTAGTCTGCTAGAAAGTTATCTATATCAATAAAAGGTAAGCGGCTGGATTATCCAGCCGCTTATGTTTTATTCTCACATAATGCGAAATAGTCCTGCAGAAATTTCCTATGGCTTCCCACCATTTTCTCAGGAAGATTGTCTTTGCTAAAGAACGCCAGCGTAAAACCTTCATCCTTGTTTACTTCGATTTGCCCACTATAATGCTTTGTATAATAGGCGGCTGTAACCGAATAAAACGGATCACCATTTGCTGCAACAGTGTAGAATTCTTGACCAGAATAAATGTTTAAAAGCTTGAGCTCCTCAACGCTTAAGCCTGTCTCCTCAAAAACCTCCCGTTTTGCCGTTTCCAACGTGCTTTCTGCCAATTCCATCAGGCCGCCAGGCAGCCCCCATACTTTATGTGGATGCGTTCTTTCCTGCAATAGGACCTTGTTGTTGTCATCAATGATGACAACCGCTCCAACGAGTATAAGTGGCATTTTGCCAACCTTTTGCCGCAATTCCTCGATATATCCCATGTCCTCATTCCTTTCCTTATTTTTTTACTATTTTACAGGAAGATTCTTAAATCATAAAATTTTTTCCTGATTGTGTGGAAAAGAGATGGAAATGTACAAAATAAGGAGGGACCAGCATTTCTTTAACTAGTACTTGTCTTTTATTGATAAGAAGTAGAGAGATTATGGTAAAATATTTTTATGCAACTTGATACAGAAGGATACAATTTCAAAAGCAAGATGAAATCCATCCTTTTAACGAGCAAAAACATATTGGTTCAATATGTTAAGGAGGCAAGGGTTAGTGAAAGCATTAGATTGGTTAAAAGAAGTGCATATTCGTAAAGAGGACTTCATTCATGACTTACAAGGATTGCTGCAAATAAAAAGTGTGTTGGATGAAGAAAATGCTACAGAGGATGCTCCGTTCGGTAAAGGGGTTAAGGAAGCTTTGACGTATATGCTGGAGCTTGGCAAAAAAGACGGATTTGCAGAAAAGAATGTCAAGAACGTAGCCGGTCATGTTACATTTGGCTCAGGAGATGAAAGCATCGGTATCCTTTGCCATGTGGATGTCGTGCCAGAAGGAGACGGCTGGACAAGCGATCCTTACAGTGCAGAGATTCGTGATGGGAAAATATTTGCAAGAGGAGCCTTGGATGATAAAGGTCCAACAATGGCTGCTTACTATGCAATGAAAATAATAAAAGAACTTGATCTGCCAATTACAAAAGAAGTCAAAATGATTATTGGCACAGATGAAGAAAGTGATTGGCGATGTGTAACAACTTATTTTGAAGAAGAAAAAATGCCTACAATGGGCTTTGCTCCAGATGCAGACTTTCCCATTATTTATGCAGAGAAGGGAATTTCAGATTTTGATATTGTCCAATCACTGGACAAAAAAGGGCAAGGCAAATCAGGTAAGGTAGAAATGCTTGCATTCTCTTCTGGCAGAAGATACAATATGGTCCCGGATTTTGCAGAAGCAAGGCTTCATGTCGGTATTGACCAGACAGAAGTAATTCAACGTTTCCAAGAGTATTTAAGCAAGGAAAAGGCAAAAGGCCAATACATAGTCGACGCAGGTAACCTCGTTCTGGAAATGGAGGGCGTGTCTGCACATGGATTAGAGCCAAAAAATGGTGTTAATGCAGGATTGAAGCTTGCTTCCTTTTTAGCTGATTTAGACCTTGATGAAACTGCAACAGCTTACTTCCAATTTGTGAAGAGCTATTTTGAAGATGATTCGAGAGGACATAAGCTGGGGATAGCTTATAATGATGACATTACTGGAGATTTGACATTAAATGTTGGCATTCTTCATTATGATCAGCAAAACGGCGGGAAATTAGGTTTAACTTGCCGCTATCCTGTAACAAATAAAATCGAGGAAACAAAAGCTGTTTTAGATGAACTGCTTGCCGAAAAAGGCTTTTCCATCGACCATTTTACAAATTCGAAGCCACATCATGTTGATAAGAACTCTGAACTGATTAAAACATTAAGTAAAGTGTATCTTGAACAGACTGGTGAGGAAGCAAAGTTAATCTCTATTGGGGGAGGAACATATGCAAGGTCTCTTGAAAATGGCGTTGCATTCGGACCATTGTTCCCAGGAAGAGAGGATATTGCTCATAAAAAAGATGAGTATATGTATATTGAAGACTTGCTGAAGGCTACTGCGATTTATGCCCAAGCAATTTATGAGCTTGCTAAATAAAAATTAGAACAATATATAAGGGGGAGAGAAAATGAGTATTGTATGGATGAATGGAGCGTTTATAGACAGATCTGAAGCAAAGGTAGATATTGAAGATAGAGGCTACCAGTTCGGTGACGGCATATATGAAGTGATAAGGGTATATAATGGGCAGCTGTTTACTGCAAATGAGCATCTTGAACGTTTGCTTAGCAGTGGTGACAAATTAAGCATACAAATTGGTTATTCTGTTGAAGAGTTTAAAGGTCTGCTTGAGCAGCTTATTAAAAAGAATAATCTTGAAACTGGTATAGTTTATATGCAGGTCACAAGAGGCGTAAATTCGAGGAACCATGCATTTCCTGCAGAGGATACTCCTCCAACGTATATTGCCTATACGAAAGAAGTAGCAAGGCCAACTGAGCAGCTTGAAAATGGCGTTACAGCTATTACTGTTGAGGATATTCGCTGGTCAAGATGTGATATTAAAAGCTTGAACCTGCTTGGAAATGTGATTGCAAAGCAAAAAGCGACAGAAGCTGACTGCTATGAAAGCATTCAATATCGTGACTTGACTGTAACGGAGGGAAGCTCCTCTAATATTTGGATTATTAAAGATAATGCCGTAAAAACACATGAGGCTAATCAGTTTATCTTAAATGGTATTACAAGACAGAAGATAATTGAGCTATGTCGGGGGAATGACATAGAAGTGGTAGAAGCGGCATTTACAATTGAAAACTTAATAGATGCTGATGAGGTATTTTTATCAAGCACAACGGCAGAAGTTATGCCGATCATTTCCATTAACAATGTGCCAGTTGGAAGCGGAGAAATTGGTCCTGTAACAAGAAAGCTGCAGCAGCTATTCAAGGACGCAATTGAACAGGAATGCAACCAATTAGCATAAACTGCATACAAACAAAACAATCCCTCCCGCAGCAGCGGAGGGATTGTTTGTTAATTAAATGAAAACACATCACTGGATAAATATCTTTCACCAGTGTCGCAAACGATAAAGACAACAACATCATCTGGTGACAGATCCTTTGCAACTTGGACAGCAGCATAGCAAGCTGCACCTGAAGATGGACCTGCTAATATTCCTTCCTCAAGGGCCAATCTTCTTGTGAATTTATATGCCTCTTCATCTTTGACTAAGTGAATTTTATCATATACGTCTTGGTTTAAGATGTCTGGAATAAACCCAGGACTTGTTCCAACAAGCTTATGCTTGCCAGGCGCTCCTCCAGAAAGAACAGGAGATCCGGCAGGCTCTGCAACATGCACTTGTATGTCAGGAAATGCTGCCTTCAAGACTTCACCAGTTCCGGTAATTGTACCGCCAGTTCCTGCTGTTGCGACAAATGCAGCCAAAGGTTTATTGAGCTCTGTCATTGCAGCGATTATTTCAGGAGCTGTCGTTTTTCGGTGTGCTTCAGGATTATGATTGTTGCTGAATTGCATTGGTACAAAGGAGTTTGGAATCTGTTTTTGCAGCTCTATTGCTTTTCTTATACTGCCAGGCATTTTTTCTTCTCCTGGTGTCAGGACAACCTCAGCTCCGTATGCTTTTAAGATGTTGATTCTTTCCTTTGTCATTGTGTCTGGCATAACAAGAATTGCTCGATATCCTTTTGCAGCTGCATTCATCGCCAAGCCGATACCAGTGTTCCCGCTTGTCGGCTCGATTATCGTCGCCCCGGGCACAAGCTTGCCTTCCCTTTCGGCAGCTTCAATCATGCTAAAAGCAGCTCTGTCCTTCACACTTCGGCTAGGGTTGAAATATTCCAGTTTCGCGTAAATAGCAGCACCATTACCTTCCGTAATGCGGTTAAGTCGGACTAATGGTGTGTCTCCAATAAGTTCAGTGACGGATTCATATATTTTCATTATTATTTCCTACTTTCTTTTTTCTTAGAAATGAATAAAATTGCCGATAGATGGTGATTGCTGATAAGGTAAAAGTTTTTAAATCCTTACGTATCCTGAGCAATAAGATTAAAATTAAGTGAAAAGGATATATAATAACAATATATTTCTTTTCCTAAAAGGACTTTTTACAAATATTTAATAGTATTATAGCTATAATTGCCCATAAAAAAAATAATTTACTTTTAAAAGGATGCTCTTAATGACAATGAATACACATTATTTTTTAGCAATAGGCTTGCCGGAAGCTGCCAGACAACAGATTGAAGATAAAAAAGCAATGCTTCAAGCAGCATTTCCCTTTAAAAAATGGGTGCATCCACAAGATTACCATTTAACGTTAGCTTTTTTAGGTAATGCGCCTGAGGAACAGAGAAGTGAGCTTACGGCAATTTTGGATAATGCTTTGTATAATACAGAGAAATTCACTTTAAATATCGATAAATTAGGTGTATTTGGAAACGAAGCAAGTCCGCGGATTTTCTGGCTTGGAGTGGACGAGAATCCATCTCTATTCAGGCTGCAAGAGAATGTGTATGCGTATTGCAAGCAAGCTGGCTTTACATTAGAAAAAAGGCCATTCCATCCGCATATGACCCTTGCAAGGAAATGGGCTGGACAAGAGAGGTTTCAAGCAGACAGGCTTGCTTTAGAATCTCCATTCACGGAAGAAATGGTTTCATTTGATGTAAGTCAATTTTCATTATTTCAAACACATTTAAATAAAGAACCTAAATATGAAGCAATATATACAAAAAAATTATAAGTACAGGTGTTTTTAGGGGGAAAAGCTTTGGCACAATTAATTAAGCTAAAAGACTACATATCACGCTATCAGCAAAATATACTACTATATCCGTCTCGCTTTGTCCGTCTGAAGAAGCAAAAATGGGAAGGAGTCAAAAGTGCGTTTGACTCAAAAGATATGCAAATATTTTATGAAACTCCAGATTTGACAGAATATCTACCAGAAGAAAAGGAATCTATCTTTCTTAAAATCAGAGGGATGATGAATCGGAAAACGAAGGATGAGGAAAGCCTTCTTCTTTTTCCGGATATCGTTAAAGAAGAAGAGGAGGACAAAGAGGAGCAACTATTTTCCTTTAATTATAAAGCAAATGAATATAATGAACCGCAAAGCTTAGAACAGTTGAAGCTGCAGTTTTTGAATCAGCTTTTCCAATTTCAGATGAAATGGGCCAGTTCGACACTGACAGAAAAGTCAACTGTCAAGAAAGCATTTTATTATGATGATTTGCTGAAATATTTTTTGCAGCGATTTCCAGACACGTATCTGGTCCTTTATAAACCAGTTTTCTTGTTGAAAAACGCGCCAATTGAGGTAGAGACAATCCTTGTAACTCCAACTGCAGTTTGGTGTATTACTGTATTGGAAGCAGAAGATTCCGCTGTCTTTGTTGGTTCAAATGAAAAATTTTGGGTAAAGAAATACAATAGCAAAGAAAAAAAGATTTTAAGCCCGGTTATTGCACTGAACCGAACAGAAAAAATAATTCGAGGTATTTTTGACAGACATGATGTAACATTGCCTATTCAAAAAGCCATTTTAACAAGAAATGGCTATATCGATTATCCAACAATACCATATGATTTGAAAATCATCGAGAAAAGAAACTATGATGAATGGTTCCAGATGATGAGAAACAACCAATCACCGATTAAGGCGACCCAGTTAAAAGGGGCAGAAAGTCTTTTGCAATATTGTTTGACAACCTCTGTAAGAAGATATGATTGGGATTCTACAGGAGAAGAGGAATCTTGATTAATAATTGATCAGAAGAAGGAGTGGGGAATTCATGCTGTCCATAAAGAGAGATTATTATGCTTATTTAGATGAGCTTTCTGTTATAACCATACTGCTTCCATATATGTATCATGGCGGTGAAGCTAATGCTTTTACAGTACAGGGAGATGAAGGTTCTATTAGTTTAACAATCAAGGCGAAGGAAACGGTACAGCAGTATGCTAAATACACTTGTATTTCCTCTGTGAAGTTAGATGCTGGCAAAAGCTATAAAATCATTGATAATCACAATGGCAGTACTGATTTGCAAATTGGTGCGGTAATAAGGACAAAAGAATTTGATGAGCGGTACTTTTATGAAGGTCCTCTTGGCATTCAATACAGTACGGAAAAGAGCAGTTTTTACTTATGGGCGCCTACTGCCCAACAAGTGAAGCTAGTCTTGCAAAATCCCCACGATCATACACGCAGTGAAATACCGATGAGCAGACAAGATAAGGGAGCTTGGACAACAGAACTAGAACAAAATGTAGATGGTTTCCACTACACATATTTAGTTCTTATTAATTTGGAATGGAGAGAGGCGGTTGACCCATATGCTGTTGCTGTGAGTGTCAACGGTGAAAAAGGCGTCATTGTTGATTTAGGGAAGACAAAAACAGTGAAGCCCATCCTTCCTGACCTGCCTTCTCCTGTTGATAGCATCATTTATGAAACACATATCCGCGACTTTACGATACATCCAAACAGCGGTGCTGATAAGAAAGGAACATATCAAGGGGCTGCCCAGCTTGGTACGAAAACAAGCATAGGTGAAAGTACAGGGCTTTCTTATGTGAAGGAGCTGGGAGTAACACATCTCGAGCTATTGCCTGTCCATGACTTTGAGGAAGTTGACGAGCTAAACGTCTTTAAAAGATATAACTGGGGATATAACCCTTCCCATTTCAATGTGCCAGAAGGCAGCTATTCAACTGATCCGACAAATCCATATGCGAGAATAATGGAATTGAAGCAGCTTATCCATGCTGTCCAAGAGCAAGGGATAAGAGTTATTATGGATGTCGTCTACAATCATGTGTACAAAAAAGAAGATTCTCCATTTGAGAAAATCCTCCCAGGATACTTTTTTCGCTATGATGGCAACGGAATGCCTGCCAATGGCACAGGTGTTGGCAATGATATTGCGTCAGAACGCTTAATGGTTCGGAGATATATTCATGATTCAGTTCGGTTTTGGCTAGACGAATATCAGGTGGATGGATTCCGCTTTGATTTAATGGGAATATTGGATGTTGTGACAATGCGAGGTGTTCGTGAAATTTGCGATAATACGGACAAAGATATCCTTGTATTTGGAGAGGGATGGAATTTACAAACGCCGATTCCAGATGAAGAAAAGGCGATTATTAGCAACCAAGAAAAGCTGCCGCGAATCGGGCAATTCAATGATCAGTTTCGTGACCAAATTAAAGGAAGCACATTCGACTTGAAAAACAGTGGATTTGCTTTAGGGAATGGTAGCATGCCAAATGTGCAAGATCTGTTGACAGGCAGCATTGGCTTAACGGATGATAAGGCTGGAATGTTTATGGAGCCAATTCAGACGATAAATTATGTCGAATCACACGATAACTATACACTCTGGGATAAAATCGAAGCGTGCTTTCCAGATTTAGAGGATGCTCATAAATGTAAAAAGCATGTGCTTGCTACTGCACTTGTTTTAGTCAGTCAAGGGGTTCCATTCCTGCATAGCGGTCAGGAGTTCTTCCGTACGAAATATGGCGTGGAAAATAGCTACAAATCACCTGATGAAATTAACAGACTTGATTGGGACAGAAGAGATGCATTCCTTGACAATGTCCAATTTATAAAAGACTTAATTCAACTGCGAAAATCTTTAGCTGCACTCCGTCTGCCAAGTGCAGACCTTATAAGAAAACATGCAAGCATTAAGTTTCATTCTCCTTTATTTGTTGAATATACGCTAAGTGAGGTCGGGAGTTATGGAGACTGGGAAACGTTGCACATCCTCATTAATGCAGACGATGAGCATCAGAAAATAGATCTTCCAGAAGGTGAATGGAAGCTGCTCTTAATAAAAGATAAAGTATATCTGCGTGATTTTCCAGATGTAGAAAAAAATGTAGATATTTATCACACTAGCATAACAATTATTGGTAAGAAAAAAGCTGCAGGCTGAACAGCCTGCAAGTAAATTTTTGAAAAATAATATTATATTGCAGATACACTTGACTAAAAAACTAAATAAGAGATAATATTTAATGTGATAGCTATTGTTGTCAGTTCCTGATTGTAATAGCTCTCTTTTTTTATAACAAAACATTATTTAAGATACATTGTTTTTTTATAAGCATAGTATTATTTTTGTACTATGTCCTTTTCTGTTTATTATGGCAATTTATATGATGATTAATATTCCATTTATCGCGTAAAAACGCTAAGAATAAAGAAATACTATTAGTTAGAACGAATCAATCTGTTTGTTCTTCCTACAAAAAATAGGGATACAAAAGGTTCAAACAAGAATGACTCATCCTAAAATCATGGAGCAATATATATAGTAGGTGAACAATGTTGGAACATTTATTAGGACAAGATTGGGAAATAACCCCTGCAGGCGGGGAAACAGGAGAAGCTTTTTTCGCTCAAAACAATGGCCAGAAGCTATTCTTGAAGAGAAACTCTTCTCCGTTTTTAGCCGTTTTGTCTGCAGAAGGAATTGTCCCAAAACTTGTTTGGACAAAAAGATTTGAGAATGGGGATGTATTCACTGCACAGCAGTGGCTTATCGGCAGGGAGTTCAGCCAATCTGATATGACAGATGACAGGGTTGTTATGCTGCTGAAAAAGATTCATACATCTAAACCATTATTGGAAATGCTGAAAAGGCTTGGAAAAACAACACTGATGCCGAATATGATTCTTGCAGTCATTAAAGCAGAATTGGATGAAGAGCTGACTAGTAACGAAACAATTACGAAGTCTATTGCCTTTTTAGAAGAAAATATTCCATTTATAAATAGCGAAGAAGAAGTTGTGTGTCACTGTGATGTTAATCATAACAACTGGCTGCTTTCAGAAGACAACCAGTTGTATTTAATCGATTGGGATGGAGCAATGATTGCAGATCCAGCAATCGATTTAGGAATGCTTCTTCACTGGTATATCCCAAAATCAGAATGGACAGAATGGCTTGAAAAGTATGGGTTTGAACTGACAGACAGCCTCATGCTTCGCATGAAATGGTATGTGGTTGCCCAAACCCTTAATTCTATCCAATGGTATAAAAAGAAATCCCGTTATCATGAGATGGAAAAGTGGATACAATTCCTAAATGACTTGGATTAATATTTTAGCCTGAAAAGCCATTAATGCCGTCAACCCATTGGGAAAGCTGCTCTTGAGAGGACTCAATGTGATTGTTTAAATTGCTTGTGTGAATCCCTCTCTGGCTGTACTGGCTTATTTCTTCCAGAATAGGAAGAATATTTTGGTCAATATTGCCGTTGACCTTTAAGGAAGTCACAAGACGTTCAAGTTGTTCACATTCAGACACAGAACCACAGCAGTCTTCTTGATGGTTGCTTAAAATGTCCTTTAATAAACCTAATTGGTGTTCATGTGTAAGTGGCATCTAGTTGCACCCTTTCTTTTAGGTTTCTTTAAAATAAGATCTCTGGGTCAAATACCAGTAAAGGAATTCACTAATAGGTTGTGAATTCTTTTTTTTCTTTATACTTTATTTGCATTTGAAAAATTACCCTGTCTAATTTGTCATAATTGGGGCAAGTTTGCAAAAAGAAAAGAGTATTGCATGATAGCCTTAAGAATGTTATTGTTTGATGGATATATGTAAAGGATATATGTAAAGAAGGAGTGTCACCAATGCGATTAAGACATAAACCATGGGCGAAGGACAAGCTGCTGGCATATCCCCAATATGCTGTCCAGCATCCTGAAGAGTGGAAAGGAAAATGGGATCAAGCATTCAGCGGTAAAGGACCCATTCATATAGAAGTAGGTACAGGTAAAGGCAGATTTATTACAGAAATGGCGAAAGCAAATCCGCATATTAACTATATCGGAATTGAATTGCAAGAAAGTGTTATTGTTGCTGCATTAGACAGGGTAATTGAAGCAGAAGTTCCAAATTTAAAGCTAATGAATTTGGATGCATCCAAGCTGACTGACTATTTCCTAAAAGGGGAAGTAGAGCGCGTCTATTTGAATTTTTCTGATCCATGGCCGAAAACAAGACATGAAAAGAGAAGGCTTACGTTTAAGACCTTCCTAAAATCCTATGAGGAAGTGCTTATCCCAAATGGTGAAATCCACTTCAAAACAGATAATCAAGGCTTGTTTGAATACTCGCTGCGAAGCTTTTCTGAGTACGGAATGCTGTTGAAATTTGTAAGCCTTGACCTTCATAATAGTGATTATGAAGGAAATATTATGACAGAGTATGAAGAAAAGTTTTCCTCACGTGGCAGCAGAATTTTCCGCAGTGAAACACAATTTAAATCATGAAATAAAAGAGACTATGCCAAGAGCAAGTCTCTTTTTTTGATGCTTATTCTTATACTTATTAATAAAATCGAATATAATTTTAATTAACGACAATTCTTAGGAGGTATGTTTGCATGAACAGTTTAAAAATAGGGGAAATTACGTTGACATGGTTAAATGGCGGCAATACTAAAATGGATGGAGGGGCCATATTTGGGGTGGTGCCAAAGCCGTTATGGTCAAAAAAATATGAGTCCAATGAATTAAACCAAGTAAATCTGCCAAGTGACCCGATATTTTTTGAATATGCTGGAAAGCGAATTCTTGTTGATGCAGGAATTGGAAATGGAAAATTGACTGAGAAGCAAAAGCGTAATTATGGCGTGGATGAAGAATCCTCACTAGAAGAAAATCTACGCACACTCGGAGTTTCTCCTCAGGATATTGATTATGTGCTGATGACACATATGCATTTCGATCATGCTAGCGGACTGTCAAAGCTAGAAGATGGCGAGCTTGTATCTATCTTTCCAAATGCAGAAATAATTACGTCAAATCAAGAATGGACAGAAATGAAGAATCCGAATATACGCTCGCGCAATACATATTGGGAACAAAACTGGAGACCGATTGAAAGCCAAGTGAAAACCTTCGAACAAAAGTGGAGTATGGGTCCAATTAAGCTTGTTCACACGGGAGGACATAGTGACGGACACTCTATTCTTATCATAGAAGATGGGGGAGATATTGCTATTCATCTGGCAGATTTACTACCAACTCATGCACATCAAAATGTGCTATGGGTGACAGCATACGATGATTACCCAATGACGTCTATTGAAGAAAAACAGAAATGGATTAACTGGGGGATTGAAAACGATGCTTGGTTCACATTTTATCATGATGCAGTCTATCGAGGTGTAAAATGGAACGATAAAGGCGAAATAAAGGAAGCAGTGAAACGGGATTAAAATATCCATTGCTAGTATCTTTAGCAATGGACTATGTATAATTAGATTTCATAAATATCGAGCAGATTTCCTGTCTTGCTATCTGCCAGAAATTCGTAGGATTGATTTATTCCCTCATTCAGTCTTGTGATGCCCCCGCGGTAAATCAGGTGTGTGGAATTTGCTGTTTCATATGGTTCCTTTTGCATATTAATCCAGCTGCCCGTAATTGGTCCTTGCTCTTTAAATGCAGCTTTAACCAATTTAAGAACACGGTCACTGGAGATGGAATAGTTTCTTGAAATTATTTCCTTTGTTGCATAGCTTGTTGCAAAACCTACTGCCGCTCCTGCCAATAACGTTTTCCAGTTCATATCTTTGCTCCTTTCTAATCTGTTTATTATTATAGCCAAAATAGCAGAGATAAGTGAAATAAAACAAAAAAACGCAATAATTTCACGATTGAACAATAAAGAGGAATATTGCAATTGTTATTCATATTGGTAGCGATAATATTAATATTTCGATAAAATAAATAAATACATAATTTTTAAAAAAAGAGGAGCATTACAATGAACGAGCAAACAATGGATTTATTCCGTACATTGACAGAATTACGAGGTATTGCAGGAAATGAGCATGAAGTAAGAAATTTTATGCGCACAGAGCTTGAAAAATACAGTGATGAAATAGTTCAAGACAATCTTGGCAGTATTTTTGGTGTGAAAAAGGGTACAGGAGAAGGGCCAAAGGTAATGGTTGCCGGACATATGGACGAAGTTGGTTTTATGGTAACTTCTATTACAGAAAATGGGATGATTCGTTTTCAGCCAATTGGAGGCTGGTGGAGTCAAGTACTGCTTGCCCAACGAGTGCAAGTGATGACAGATAATGGTCCGATAATCGGGGTAATCGCATCAATTCCTCCACATTTGCTTGATGACGCACAACGCAGCAAACCGATGGATATCAAAAACATGCTTATTGATATTGGCGCTGATGATAAAGCAGATGCTGTGTCAATCGGTATCAAGCCAGGACAGCCAATTGTTCCGATTTGCCCATTTACCCCAATGGCAAATAAAAAGAAGATTATGGCGAAGGCGTGGGACAACCGCTATGGATGTGGGCTTGCTATTGAGCTGCTGAAGGAGCTTCAAGGGGAACAGCTGCCTAATACCTTATATTCTGGTGCGACAGTACAAGAAGAGGTTGGACTGCGCGGAGCACAAACGGCAGCCAATATGATTAAGCCTGACATATTTTATGCATTGGACGCAAGCCCTGCTAATGATACTTCTGGTGACAAAAATCAATTTGGCCAATTAGGAAAAGGTGCTTTGCTTCGTATATATGATCGTACAATGGTGACACATAGAGGAATGAGAGAATTTATCCTTGATACAGCGGAGAGCAATAATATTGCTTATCAGTACTTCATCTCACCAGGCGGAACAGATGCAGGGCGAGTGCATACTTCAAACGAGGGTGTGCCAAGTGCTGTAATCGGTATTTGCTCCAGATATATTCATACAAGCGCTTCTATCATCCATGTAGATGACTATGCAGCAGCAAAAGAGCTTGTTGTGAAGCTTGTGAAAGCAACAGATAAAACGATGGTCGATTCCATTAAAGCAAATGTGTAATAGATAACCAAAGAGACAGCTTTAACTGTCTCTTTTTCCATTGGAAAATGAAGAAAAGGGAAGCAGGATAGGAGAGTCTAACATGATTATATGTATTGGAACAAAAAATCCGGCAAAGGCAGGAGCGGTTAAGGAAGGCTTCAGCTCAATGCCGGATGTGGAATTTTTGGAGCTTGATGTTTCATCAGGTGTAAGTGCTCAGCCATTTTCTGATGAAGAAACGATAACAGGTGCAATTAACCGCGCCAAAAATGCTTTAGCTGCAGGAAAAGGAGATATCGGTATCGGTCTTGAAGGCGGCGTAAAGCAAACGGAGCATGGCCTGCTTATTTGTAACTGGGGAGCTCTTGTTCTTAGGTGTGGCCGTACATATATTGGCGGAGGCGCTAGCATTCCTTTACCTGCAGATGTGGCTGATGCGCTGCTTACAGGAGAAGAGCTAGGTCCTGTTATGGATCGCTATGCAAACAAAAAGAATGTCCGTCATAATGAAGGAGCAATAGGCGTTTTCACAAATGGCAAAATAACTAGGCAAAAAATGTTCGCACATGTCATGGAGTCGTTAGTTGGCCAATATGAATATGAATTAAAGACAAGTCAATAATAAGAAGCGAGCATAATATTAGTGAAACTGCAGATATTTTGTTAGTATCGAATAATAAATGTAAGCGATTGGGGGATTTAACAATGAGAGATTTACAGTCACAAGAGGAGTTTAACGAGTTAAAAAATAGCAGTAATAAGCATGTGTTTTTATTTTCTGCTAACTGGTGCGGAGATTGCCGGTTTATTGAGCCGTTTATGCCAGACGTAGAACAGAAATACAGCGAGTATACTTTTATCCACATTGATCGAGATAAATTCATTGATACATGCATTGAATTAGATGTGTTTGGTATTCCAAGCTTTGTTGCCTTTGGAGATGGTAAGGAACTTGGCCGCTTTGTCAGCAAAGACCGTAAAACACAAGAAGAAATCGAGAGCTTTATTGAATCATTGTGATTGAAGAAGAAAATGCATGAAGCAGCGTCTCTCTGTTGAACGCTGCTTTTTTTTGTATGCAGAATTCCAGATTCTTTGAAAAGACAGTCAACTACTATTATAATAGGAAAAGCAATTATTATTACCCACTCTAAAAGGGGGAAACAGCGTTAATGAAGATGGACAGCAAAAAAATGAAGAACCTCTTACAAGACAGGCTTAAAGCAGAAGGAAGAGTGTTTACGTTTGATTCTAAAAAGGATCAACTTCGTATAGAGAGCAAGGATACTGGCAAAGGGGTGACAATTTCTTTACCAGGAATTATCGCGAAATGGGAGCAAGAAAAGGAAAAAGCTGTAGATGAAGTCGTTTATTATATTGAAAATGGCTTAACTGCATTGGTAGAAGATCCAGCCCTTGAAGGGAAGGAAAAAAATATTTATCCTGTTATTCGCTCTACCTCATTTCCGTTGCAAACTAATGAAGAAATACCATTTGTAGTGGATGAGCATACAGCAGAAACAAGAATTTATTATGCATTAGATATGGGCAACACTTACCGTCTCATAGATGAAAAAATCATGCAAAAGGAAAACTGGAAGCACAGCCGAATTAAGGAAGTGGCTCTCTTTAATGCACGTTCTTTACAGACGAGTCTTAAAACAGATCAGGTTGCAGGCAACACATTTTATTTCTTGAATACGAATGACGGATATGATGCAAGCCGTATTCTTAACGATTCCTTCCTGAAGGAAATGAGTGAGACGGTTAAGGGAACAATGGCTGTTGCTGTACCGCATCAAGATGTGTTAATTATTGCTGATATAGAAAATGAGACAGGCTATGACATATTGGCGCAAATGACGATGAGCTTCTTTGCGAGCGGCAGGGTTCCAATTACAGCACTGTCCTTCCTTTATGAAGATGGAAGTCTAGAGCCTGTGTTTATTTTAGGGAAAAACAAGAAAAAAGAGCAGTAAATTCTTCTTACTTGTTTGCAAAACTTAATATGTTTGAATCGAGATTATTGTCTGAATGAAAACAGGATGTAATATTCGTTATTTAAAATAAGGGTAGTGTACGAGAATCAGTATAGACAAATGGTCCTGCTGATTCTGCGTCTGCCCTTTTTCGTATGGTAGTATATTGGGGAATGTTAGCTTTTTTAGCAAGTTTTGCCTCCTTGCAATTGAAAAATAGTAAAATATAATAGAATAGTACAGGGAATATATCGATTTTTATCTCGATTTTATCAATAAACTGTTAAAATAATAGAGAGAAAGATGGAAAGAGTGATTTACAGTGAGTTGGTTCAAAAAAGTAATAAAGCAGTTTATTAAAGAGGACCACGAAGAGATGGAGCCATTTGAAGCTGCAGAAAAACAAGAAGATCCACTTATTCGAAACGAGTGGAATAATGAGTGGAAAAAAGAAGAAGATTCAAAAATCATTTACAAATATCCTAAAGGAAAATTTCGTTTTCCCGTCATTTCGGACGAAGAAATAGGCATTCCTGGCAGACAAAGCAGACAGGACCATCAAGCAGAACGACGGCAGAATGCTCAAGCATCGGAAAGACAAGAGCCTGCTCAAGCAGGAAGGCAAAGTGGACAGGGCTATACAGAACAACAAGAACATACTGTTGAAAAAAGGCAAAATGCGGTTACCTATACTGGGAGGCAAGAGCAGTCTCTAAACAGTAATCAACACGCGCCAACTAATTCAGGCAGACAAGAGCGTCAGAATGAAAGAAGACAGAATGTGTCAGTAAATAAAGGCATGCAGGAGGTTCAATCAGACAGAAGGCATCCAAACAGGCAGGAGATTTCTAACAACAGAAGAACAAGCTCTCAAGCCATACATAGCAGGCTGAAGCCGCGGGAACTACCTGAAGAAAGCACTCCAAATCCGAAGAGCTACCAGTCAAAAATGCCTTTTAAACCGACAGAAATCCCGTCTCCTATTTATGGATATAATAATAGGCCGAAAGTCGATGAAAAACCAAAAGAGGAAGTAGTGCGCACAAAAAAAATTGACAGCAGTGATTTCCTTACTTCTGTCATGAGAAGAAAAGAAGCAGCAGAACAAGCCGCTTTAAGAGCAGAGTTGCAGAAGGAAGAGTCAAAAGAAAGCAAGTTCTCTGAACAAAGCGGTACCGCAGAAACCAAAATGGAGTCCAATATTTCAAATGCAAGGGATATAGAGCAAATCCCTAAAGAAATAGCCTTAAATACAGAAGCTTCAGTACTAAACAAAGCAACAGTCCAAAATTCCATTCCGGCAGTATATTCAAGTGAGGAAGAACTGCAGCCGGCGTTCATAATGGAAGAAACGGAAGAGTTGAATTCTCTAATTCAACATGAACCAATTGTTAGCTTAGTAGTAGAAGAAAAAACACAGCCACAAGAGGCAGAAGATTTAATGTACGCTGCGTCGACAGTCGTTTATGAGCTGGAGGAGGAACCACTTCTTCAAGAGGAGGAAAAGACCTCAGCGAAAGTAGATGTGATTCTGCCACAGGAAGAGAAGCTGTATGTTGAGCCAGCAGAGGTTGTGGAGCTGGAGGAAGAACCAC
>Ga0209463_1000246_pt1 | contig 49145 bp, 43 predicted proteins | sample AgamicMgSfrz_FD_187169 | JGI IMG/M metagenome (GOLD analysis project Ga0209463, IMG submission 187169) | Agave microbial communities from Guanajuato, Mexico - Mg.Sf.rz (SPAdes) (version 2) | ecosystem: Host-associated > Plants > Phyllosphere > Phylloplane/Leaf | place: Guanajuato, Mexico...
GTCGCCGCCCTGCGCATCAACGCGGTTCACATAGGGCGCGATATAGTCTGCACCCGCCAGCGCCGCCAGCAAGCCCTGCGCCGCGCCGTAAACCGCCGTCCCGAGCGTGGGAATACCTTCTGCCTTAAGCAATTTAATCGCCGCCAGGCCCTGGGCGGTTACCGGCACCTTAACCACCAGATCGGGAATAAGGGCGCGCAGTTTTTTGGCTTCTGCCACCATCTGTCCCGCTTCCGTCGCCATCACCTGGGCAAACAGACGGCCCCGGCCGCCCAGCGCTTCCTGTAGCTCAGGCAGCACCACATCAATCGGCTTTTTGCCGCTGGCGATAATGCTGGGGTTGGTGGTGACGCCAGCCAGCGGAAAAATGGGCGCCAGGCGTTTGACCGCCGCGACATCCGAGGTATCGAGATAGAGTTCCATAACTGACTCCTTAAGAAATCGTGATGTTTAGCAAATTTCGTTGAGTATATCTGCAGGGCCGCCTTTTTTATTGACAGGCATCAATATCGATTTCTTTCGAAAGCTATCTAATCTTCAAACGCAAGAGGAGATGGCTTTATGATTTTTAATATCCAGCGTTATTCCACTCACGACGGCCCCGGTATTCGTACCGTGGTATTTCTGAAAGGCTGCTCGCTGGGATGCCGCTGGTGCCAGAATCCTGAAAGCCGCTCACGCCATAAAGATCTGCTGTATGACGCCCGGCTCTGTCTGGAAGCGTGCCGTTTATGTCAACAGGCGGCGCCGGAGGTGATTGAGAAAACAGTAAACGGCCTGCTGATCCAAAGAGAAAAAATCGAGCCGGAACATATCGCCGCGCTGGAAAACTGCTGCCCGACGCTGGCGCTGACGGTATGCGGCGAGGAAAAAGATGTCGCAGAGATCATGGCGGTCGTCAGACGCGATCGGCCTTTCTATCAGCGCAGCGCAGGCGGCGTTACGCTTTCCGGCGGCGAGCCTTTTATGAATCCCGAACTGGCGGCCACGCTGTTCCGTCAGTGTCATGAAGAAGGGATCCATACCGCCGTGGAAACCTGTCTGCACGTGCCCTGGCGCTACGTTGAGCCTTCGCTGCCGTGGGTGGATCTCTTTCTGGCGGATCTGAAGCATGTTGATGAGACCCTCTTCCAGCAATGGACCGATGGCTCGGCAAAACGCGTACTGAACAATCTACGTCGGCTGGCCGCCACTGGCAAACAGATCGTTATTCGGGTGCCGCTGATTCAGGGATTTAACGCCGATGAACGATCCATTACCGATATCGTTAACTTTGCCGCCGATGAACTCGGCGTTAAAGAAATCCACTTTTTGCCTTACCACACCTTAGGCATCAACAAATATACCCTGCTGAATCAGCCTTATCTGGCACCGGATAAACCGCTGGATAGCCCGGCGCTGCTCGCGTTTGCTGAAACATACGCAACGCAAAAAGGCCTGACCGCGACACTGAGAGGATAAGAAGATGACGACGCTGAAACTCGATACCTTAAGCGAACGTATTAAGGCCCATAAACAGGCGTTAATACATATTGTTAAGCCGCCGGTTTGTACCGAACGCGCGCAGCACTACACCAAAATCTATCAGGAAAATATGGATAAGCCGGTGCCGGTACGCCGCGCGCTGGCGCTGGCGCATCATCTGGCGAACCGTACCATCTGGATTAAGCACGATGAGCTGATTATCGGCAACCAGGCGAGCGAAGTGCGCGCCGCGCCGATTTTCCCGGAATACACGGTGAGCTGGATCGAAAAAGAGATCGACGATCTTGCCGATCGTCCCGGCGCCGGCTTTGCCGTTTCGGAAGAAAATAAGCGCGTGCTGCATGAAATCTGCCCGTGGTGGCGCGGCCAGACGGTGCAGGATCGCTGCTACGGCATGTTTACTCATGAACAGCAGGCGCTGCTGGCGACCGGCATTATCAAAGCCGAAGGGAATATGACCTCCGGCGACGCGCATCTGGCGGTTAATTTCCCGCTGCTGCTGGAAAAAGGGCTGGACGGCCTGCGCGATAAAGTGGCGGAACGCCGCGCGCGCCTTAATCTTACCGTGCTGGACGATCTGCACGGCGAGCAGTTCCTGAAAGCGATCGCTATCGTGCTGGAAGCGGTCAGCGATCATATCAAACGTTTTGCTGACCTGGCGCGCCAGATGGCGCAGCAGGAAGATCGCGCCGAACGCCGGGCCGAGCTGCTGAAGATCGCGGCAAACTGCGAGGTTATCGCCCATCAGCCGCCGCAGAATTTCTGGCAGGCGCTGCAGCTCTGCTACTTTATTCAGCTGATTTTGCAAATTGAATCCAACGGCCATTCCGTCTCCTTTGGTCGCATGGATCAGTATCTTTATCCATTCTGGCGCCGCGATGTGGAACTGGAGCAGACGCTGGATCGCGAGCAGGCGATAGAGCTGTTGCACAGCTGCTGGCTGAAACTGCTGGAGGTCAATAAAATTCGCTCCGGCTCGCATTCAAAAGCTTCGGCCGGTAGCCCGCTCTATCAGAACGTCACTATCGGCGGTCAGAACCTGATCGACGGCAAAGGCGTGGACGCGGTGAATCCGCTTTCTTATGCCATTCTGGAATCGTGCGGCCGCCTGCGCTCTACGCAGCCGAATCTGAGCGTGCGCTATCACGCCGGTATGAGCGATGATTTCCTCGACGCCTGCGTGCAGGTGATCCGCTGTGGCTTCGGGATGCCCGCCTTTAACAATGATGAAATCGTTATCCCGGAATTTATTAAGCTGGGCATTACGCCGGAAGATGCTTATCAGTATGCCGCCATCGGCTGTATCGAAACCGCCGTCGGCGGCAAATGGGGCTACCGCTGCACCGGCATGAGCTTTATCAATTTCGCCCGCGTAATGCTGGCGGCGCTGGAAGGCGGACGCGACGCTACCAGCGGCAAGGTGTTCCTGCCGCAGGAAAAAGCGCTGTCGCAGGGTAACTTTAATAGCTTCGACGAAGTGCTGGCCTGCTGGGATAACCAGATCCGTTACTACACGCGCAAATCGATCGAAATCGAATATGTGGTGGATACCGTGCTGGAAGAGAACGCGCACGATATTCTCTGCTCGGCGCTGGTGGATGACTGTATCGAACGTGCCAAAAGCATTAAGCAGGGCGGGGCGAAATATGACTGGGTATCGGGTTTACAGGTCGGTATCGCCAACCTTGGCAACAGCCTGACGGCGGTGAAAAAGCTGGTTTTCGAGCAGGACATCATTGGTCAGCAGCAGCTGGCGGAAGCGCTGGCCGCCAACTTTGACGGCTTAAACCACGAGCAGCTGCGCCAGCGCTTAATCAACGGCGCGCCGAAATATGGCAACGATGACGACAGTGTCGATGCGTTGCTGGTGCGCGCTTATCAAACTTACATCGACGAGCTGAAAAACTACCACAACCCGCGCTATGGCCGTGGCCCGACGGGCGGCAACTATTATGCCGGCACCTCTTCTATTTCGGCGAACGTGCCGTTCGGCGCGCAAACCATGGCGACGCCGGATGGACGCAAGGCAAAAACGCCGCTGGCGGAGGGCGCAAGTCCTGCTTCCGGCACCGATCACCTGGGGCCGACGGCGGTGATCGGCTCGGTCGGCAAGCTGCCGACCGGTTCGATTCTTGGCGGCGTGTTGCTGAATCAGAAGCTGAATCCATCCACGCTGGATAATGAAAGCGATCGCCTGAAGCTGATGGCGCTGCTGCGCACCTTCTTTGAGGATCATAAAGGCTGGCATATTCAGTACAACATTGTCTCGCGCGACACGCTGATTGCGGCGAAAAAGCACCCGGATCAGTATCGCGATCTGGTGGTCAGGGTGGCGGGCTATTCCGCCTTCTTTACCGCGCTGTCACCGGATGCGCAGGATGACATTATCGCCCGTACCGAACATTCCTTATCCTAATCTGGTATGGCGCAGTGTTTTCACTGCGCCGCTTTATTACATATCCGATCAGCATGATAAGAGTATCCATTTTCACATTAAAAAACGGTATCAGCGAAACTAAAAAACCGGAATAAGCGAAACAGATAACCGGATAGTCTGAAAAGACACGAATCATCAGAGGCTTAAATAAAAAACAGCATAACTGAAAACGTCCGGCAAATTCTTGTTTGCTGGACGTTGTTGATTAATATTTAACAATCATAAGGCAGCTTAGCGCCCGGTCACTCCTGCCTGAAGCCGGGTTTGCCATTTTGGGCGCGCCACTCTTTGACTATTTTTACGATTCCTTCAGGACTATCATCTTGATCATCCTCAGGATAATAAATCAGGTCAGAACCATCGGGATGTTCTGCTAGATTTTCAAATTTTAAAACGGCGGCGGTATGCTCTTTTTCTGTTTTATAATCAGAAACGCTGCAAATTTTCCTGACAAAATCTAAAAACTCAGTTTCTGTATATTCTGAAATAGTGTTCTTTTCCATCTCATTTACCTCCTTTATGAATATCAATATGACACTTAGGTGTCATTACGCTTAAATTATCAACATTATAAACAGCGCCGTCGTCTTTAATCTGCTTGATGTGATGAAGCTCAAATCTGGCTCTTCCTCCAACACGTTCAGATTTGGGAGCAAATGGAGAATATCCATTTTTTAAGTTTTCTCGATTATTACCTCTAAATTGTTTACTTAATTCAGGATCGTTTCCCACTTCCGTCCAGAACGCCTTCCTGAAGTTATCGAAACTGCTGAAGGTCCGCCAGCGCAGTTTATCGGCGATCTGCGCCGGGACTGGCGCACCTTCTTCTTTACTGACGGGATTGAGCCAGTTTCCGCTCACCTCCTGCCCTGAGCCCGTAACTTCACCCGGCAAATTGCGCGGGTCATTGAACATGATATAGATGGGTTTCAGGCCGGAAACGGCGGGTGGTACCAGAATCAGTTCACGGTAGCCGGTATCCGCTGCGGAAGGGAGTGTTTCAATGATCGGCGCTGGCTGGCTGCCGCTCTGATTTCCCGTATGAATAATCGTTTCAGGGATTTCCGGCACCTCCGGGGACAGCGGTTCCGTTCCCGGCGCTTTATCCGGCGTAATCAGGACCGATACACGTACCCCGGCATCATCCCACAGTTCATAACGATAAAAACCGGTATCCGTATCCGGCCACATCGACATCAGCACCACCGGCACGGCTACGGGCTGCGGATGTCGAACCAGCGTAATGCCCAGCTGGTTTTCCCGTTGCACCAGTTGAGCTGTCAGGGAAAGTTCAACCGTATCGTGGGCCTGTCTCAGTTCCGCTTCTGTCGGTAAACCCAGCACCTCGCCCGCCAGCATTACCGTGCTGATGTCACTCTCCTCCATGCTGATGGCGGTCAGCATGGCGGCCGCAGGCAGTGGATGTTTGGTCTGTTGCAATATCCGGCGTACCTCGGTGACCCGCTGCCACAGATTATCGGCCCCTTCTCCCGCAAAAGTGACGCTGCCGGTCTCATGCCCGGCAAAGCTGAGGGGAGAACGGCTGGATGGCTCTGCGGAAGAAAATCCTCTCAACACCACGGTTCCCGGTACAGCAAGCCGGGTCTGCGCCCATTCCTGGCGCTCCGCCAGGCTTTTTTGCGGTATAAAAGTGGGGGAGGCAGGGAAATGAGACGCCGGGATATTTATTCCTGGTTTGGGTATAACGATCTCCGGAATATCTATTTCCGGTTTGGGAACAGCGGTATTTGGAATATCTATTTCTGGTCTCTGAACAGCGATATCTGGAATCTTGATCTGAATGGCGTCGAGTAATGCTTCAATTTCCACTTTTTGCAGATTAACTAATGGAATAGTTATTGCCTGCAGGGCCGCTTCAACTTCCTGTTTCAGCTGGTCTGCTGATTTGATACTGGCCGCCGCCATCGCCTCATTCAGGGAATTTTCCAGCTCCTCTTTTCGCTGCTGACGATAAGTCTCCACTGCTTTTTGGTTGGCTTCTGCCCTTTGCCGGGAAAAACGTTCCGTCGCGGTTTTATACATTGACCTATATTGCGCATCTATTTTAGCCGCTTTCCTGTTTAAAGCGGAAAGCTCCGTCTCCATTGCCGGTATGCTGTTGCACAGATCGGCCGCGCGTTGTAATAAACGCGCCGCCTCATCAGCCTCTCCTTTTACACCAGCGACAACAGCTTCGGCATCCAGCGCTTCCGCGCTGGCCCGCGCCCGGATAATTTCGAATAATTTAATCTGTGCCAGCTGCGCAGCATAACTATTCTGTCTGAACAATATATTCTCTTCATCAGTCAAATCCGGCAGCTTATAATCCGGGCTTTGAATACGCGGCAGCGCAGCGTTGAGCAGGTTAAGCTGGGATGCCAGCACCCACTCTGTCTGTTGCTTTTTTGCCAGTTCGCTGAGTTGTTCCTGGCTGGCAGCCGGTATGACATCGATCACCGAAATATAGATCGGTTCCTGCTGTGTTTCAGCGGGAAACCGCACGATGGCATCATGGGTATTATTACCGCCTGCTGGCGACACACTTGCCGGAGCATCATCTTTAACTTCTGAAATCACCCCCGAAGGCTGGCTGACTGTCGGCTGAGTTTGATCTGATACGCGGATATGTAGCGGCGGCATCCCGCTCACCAGTGTGACCTGGTAAACATCTTTACGTGGCGTGGCGACAGCCTGCACGACCGGCACCTGTTCAGCAGGCTGCATTTTTCCCGGCCGTACTACCGCGATATGCTGTTTTTCATCCTTCACAATATCCCGGACACGAATGTTTACCGGCACGGTGCCTGAGAGCGGTAAAGCCTCTGGCGCAATATTCGTGACGTCTTCCGCCAGCAGCGCCTGCACGATGCGATCCTGAATCGGCCCCAGATACGCGGGATCGTCTCTGGCAATAGGGGAAGGCAACAGCGACCCGACCACCACGCCTGCAAAACGGCCCGCCAGCGGGGCCGCCTCCGCAACCAGCCCTGTCAGGCGGGAGAGCGCGGTTTCAATCGCACTGGTGACCGTTTTCGATTTTAAAAAGGTAAAACCCCACAAGCCATCAATCACGGAAATGTTTATCGACATTCCCGCTGCTATCGAAGCCTGAGCCTCCGGAAACAGCGACAGACTGACGTTGGCGCTCCCTGGCGCTGCACCGCTGTTACTATTCCCTCCGCTATTTCCCTGGCTGCTGGTATTGCCTTTACCTCCTGTGTAGTGATGTACCGTCCAGCCGCCGGGATCGGTGGTTGTTGTTCATCCATTCCCACCGTTGGGCCCACCGGAACCCGCTACACCGTTAATGCCTCCCCCAGGCCCACGGCTACCACCGCCGTACTGATTATTGTGGGCATTGTCGCCCCCATTTCCGCTCATGAATGACTCCTTTTCAAATTTACAGAGGTAAAACCTGTATATAAAACCATGTAAATATATACAGTATTGAAATTACTCCGTTTGAAGGAATGTTCAGTGAGCATGCTCAACTTTTAGAGATAAGATCACCGCGTTGAATCAGGTTTGTGTTGTGTGATAGATGATACAAAAGGGTGAGGTTTTTAAGGGGGCTTATTCGCGCCTGGAGAGTTGGCTGCTGGTATTGTGAAGGAAACCGGCAGCGAAACGAAACCGATTAGCATCTTCCGCTCTTCCACGCGCCTCGTGCCAGCTTTTCAAAGGATAGCGGTGAGCGGGCAGATTAGCCGCCTCCTGCTACGCATCAAAGCCGCCCGGCTTTACAACCGTTGCTTACGTGGCTGGCCTGAGTGGTGTCTTCGGTACAACGGGCCAGCCCTTTGCACTCAGGCGCTTAAGGCTGTAAGCGCCTGAGTGCAAAGCTGCCCGACTGTTACACCCAGCCGGCGCGTTTCAGTCGCCAGTAGAGCGCCGCGCAGATCAGCAGCGTGCCGCCGATAGAGATGGGATAGCCGTAAGGGGAATGGATTTCCGGCATACTTTCAAAGTTCATGCCGTACATGCTGAAAATCACCGTCGGGATCACTAATATCGCCCCCCAGCCCGCCAGCTTTTTCACCACTTCGTTTTGCTGAACGGTCACCAGCGCCAGGTTAACATGCATGGCGTTAGTGAGAATTTCACGCATATCGTCCGCGTCGGTTACCACGTGATGCGCATGATCCTGCACGTCGCGAATATAGGCGCGCAGCGGCTTGGGAATAATGTTTTCATGCAGGCGGATCAGCTGATTACAGATTTCGTCCACCGGTAGCGCCGCATTGCGCAGCGACAGCAGCTGCCGACGCAGGGTATAAACCTTTTGCACCGCCCGGCGATCGAATTCGGTGCGGAACATCGCACGCTCCAGCTCATTAATGCGCTCGCCGAGCGCGGCGGTAATATTACTGTAGTTATCCACGATAAAATCGAAGAGGCAGTAAAGGGGGAAGCCGACGCCTTTACTGAGCATTTCCGACCGCTCTTCCGCCCGCTGGCGCAGCGGCGCATAGGTATCTGACGCGCCGTGGCGCACGGTAATCAAAAATTTTTCATTAACGAAGAAATGCGTTTCGCCAAACTCAAGGCGATCGTCCCCGGTCAGATGGGCCGTTTTCAGCACGATAAACAGCGAATCGCCATACTGTTCAATCTTGGGACGCTGGTGGGCGGTCAGGGCATCTTCTATCGCCAGCTCATGCAGGCCGAACTGCTCCTGCATTTTTTTCATAAACGGCGGATCGGGTTGATAAAGGCCCAGCCAGATAAAGGTATCCGGCTCATCCATCACCTCACCGATCTTCTCCGCGTCAATGACTTCTCCCCGCTCTCCATTGCGATAAACGATACTGTTCACAACCATAGCTTACACGGCTCCCTTTCTGGTCTGTTTTCTCCCTTATAAAGCGTAGACGCTAACCGCGCAGCGGGCGCCACTCCTTTGTAACAAAGGGCTTTTTCAGAACAGGCTGACGCGAGAAAGCCTTTGCCGTTGTATATTTTCGCCGTCAGCGATGCTGAAGAAAATCTGGAAAAGGCTCTGCCTTACCGGGTTTGCCGCGAAACTTTTATTCTGCTGAATTAACATAGCTTACCGCCAGCATTCTGCTTTGGCGGGCTTCTGACATTGATTTATGAGGGTGTTTATGGCTGTTGTAGCAGATAAGACGTCGTCGTCCGTTTTTTCCTCTGAGGAGCTGGTTCGCATTGGCCAATGGTCAACGTTGTTACGCGAGCTGCTAAAAGGAAAGGGCGAGATGTGGAGCGCGGCAGACGAAGCGTTGTTTAAGCGGTTACAGACCGCGCTGCCTGAAACGGATGTGAACTAACGCTGTGCCGGGCCATGATCCTGAACGGGTCAGCAGCCCGGTCTGTTCTGAATCTTTTAGTGATTCAGCGCCAGAATTGCTTCTATTTCTACGTTAAGATCGGGCGAGAACAGTTGGCTCACCTGCACCAGCGAACTGGCAGGCAGATGATCGCCAAAATTGCTATACAGCACTTCCCGCAGCCGATCGAGCTCATCCAGCGCAGTGACAAAAATGGTCACTTTCAGCAGCGCATGCAGCGAGGTGCCTTCAGCATCGGCAATCAGATGCAGCTGACGGAAAATTTCCTCCGCCTGTTCGGCAATCCCGGCCTGCTGCGCCGCGCTGCCGAAAGCGGTTAAACCGGAGATATAGAGCGTTTCGCCATGCCGCACCGCATGAACATACGGGCCTTTTACCTCGCCCAGCTGCGGATAATTTTTTCGTTCAGCAATGCCCATTCTGCTTCCTTATTGAGGGTGATCGATAAGCCAGCTTAATCGTATCGCCGCCGCTTTGCTATCGGGATGCAAAAGAATCATTTCAGGTGATGATAATGATTGCTAAAGAGAACGTAGAGCATTATCAGTGGGGCAGTCAGTGCGATGGCTGGTATCTGGCGAGGGTGGCGATCGTACCGACGTAGCGTGAAAAGCGGGCGCGCCTGCTGGCAGGCGGCCCGTCAGCGAAAAACTTATTTCAGCAGAATAGCGCGGCAGGTTTTGCCTTTGATTTTGCCCTGTTTAAGCTTAATCAGCGCCGCTTTTGCCTGGTCAGCGGCGATGGCGACATAGGCGTGCGTCGGCGTCAGATCGATTTTGCCGATATTCCCGGCACTGAAGCCCGCTTCGCCGGTCAGCGCGCCGAGAATATCGCCCGGACGGATTTTTGCCTTACGGCCACCATCGATACAGAGCGTCATCATCGCGGCGGGCAGCGCCTGCTGCGGCTGATTTTTCAGCGCCGTCGTCGCTACCCAGTTCAGCGGCTGTTGCAGATAATCTTCCAGCGCGTGGGCGCGCACCATCTCATCCGGCGCGACAAAGCTGACCGCCGTGCCTTCTTCACCGGCGCGCGCGGTACGGCCAATGCGATGTACATGCACTTCCGGGTCGAAAGAGAGCTGATAGTTCACCACCATCGCCAGCGCCTTAATATCCAGCCCGCGCGCGGCGACATCGGTCGCCACCAGCACCCGGCAGCTGCCGTTGGCAAAGCGAATCAACACCCGATCGCGGTCGCGCTGTTCCAGATCGCCATGCAGCGCCAGCGCGCTGATATTGCTGTTTTCCAGCGCGGCGGCGATGTCATCGCATTCGCGTTTGGTATTACAGAAAACCACGCAGGAGGCGGGCTGCTGCTGGCTGAGCAGGGCGATCAGCAGCGATAACTTCTCGCGGCTGCTCGCCTCATAAAAATATTGCTCGATGGTTGGCAGTTCAGTGACATCTTCGGTGGCAATAGAGAGCGCGTCACGCTGAAAACGCTTGCTGATCGCGATAATGCCGTGCGGCCAGGTGGCGGAAAACAGCAGCGTCTGACGCTGCGGCGGCGTCTTGCTGACAATCACCTCCATATCTTCCAGGAAGCCCATTTCCAGCATCCGATCGGCCTCATCCAGCACCAGCGAGCGCAATTGCGAAAGATCCAGCGTTTCGCGCTTCAGGTGATCGAGAATACGGCCCGGCGTACCGACCACGATGTGCGGCGCATGCACCAGCGAATCGCGCTGGGCGGCAATCGGCTGGCCGCCGCACAGCGTCAGAATTTTAATATTGCGGGTAAAGCGCGCCAGACGGCGCAGCTCGTTGCTGACCTGCTCGGCCAGTTCACGCGTGGGACACAGCACCAGCGACTGCGTCTGATACTGCGCGGTATCAATATGTTGCAGAATGCCTAACCCAAACGCAGCGGTTTTGCCGCTACCGGTTTTTGCCTGGGCGCGCACGTCGCGGCCCTCAAGAATAGCGGGCAGGGCAGCGGCCTGGATGGGCGTCATGGCGTCGAAGCCCATTTCGCGCAGGTTATCGAGCTGGCTGGCGGGCAGTTGCGTCAGGGTGGAAAAAGCAGTCACGGGAAAATCTCTAATCAGGCGGGTTTGCGGCGGTCAGTTTACCAGAAGTTCAGCAGGCCGACAGTAAAAGGCGCAGGGCAGGCGTCGGGAACAGTATAAGCTTTACTCTGTCATCGCATCGTGTCACTGCCACAATGTATTGTCAAAAAGACTATTTTAACCGCGTCTTTTTAACAATCAAACGCGGCGCTGAAAAGCTTAACGTGTTGAATTCATGTAATTAAAAAAGATGGCACAGAGGTTGCAATATTCAGCGTAAATAAAATCCTGAGAGGAGATCACCATGGCTCATCAAATTCCTGAACACTTCGTTCATACCCGCTCAACGCCATTCTGGAATAAAGAGAGCGTGCCGCGCGCGCTGCTGACCCATCACAACACCAAAAAAGGCGTTTACGGTCGCCTTTCCGTGATGCAGGGCGCAGTGAAATATTACGGTTTCGCCAGCGAGCATGATGAAACGCCGGAAATCGAAGTGGTGATTGAGGCCGGACATTTCGGCATCAGCCCGCCGCAGTACTGGCATCATGTGGAGGTGCTGACGGACGATACTTATTTCAACATCGATTTCTTTGCCGATCCGCAGGAAGAGCTGCAGGGTCAGGGCATCGGTCAGGTGGTAAATACCCATAAAGGCGCATAATTCTGGCGCCTGAAAGATGACGGCAGGCGTTAACAGCGCCTGCCGCAAAAGGCGATCGGCGTTGACGCAATAAAGCATTGAATACGATGCCGTCTTAGCCCTGACGCGTTTACGGACCTCTATTTTGGTGCTGTGAAGAACGTAATTTGCGGGGCAACTCACTATCATCAATGAATATTCGCCCTGCCGTTCGCGCTTATCTGACTTACTCTGGCGACAAAATATCCCGTACCTGCTTATCGCTTAAGGTAATGCCGAAAAAGTCGTGGTAAAAACGCCGCGTCTCCTGCGTCATATCAATATCCTGAAAGCGCTGCGGATAGAGCGTTTTCGCCAGCCACAGAAATTGCAGCGCTTCCTCACTGGTTTCGCGGCACCACCAGAACATCCCCTTTGGATTCACATAAACCCGATGATGCTGCACGGCGGCGATGCCCTGCCACTGGGCGGAATGCAGTATCAGATCGGCGTCGCGCTTATTCATCGCCACAATCACATCGGGATTAGCCTGTGCCACTTTCTCCAGCGGCACTTCGCCCGCGCTGTTTTTATGACCATGAAACCAGTCCGCCGCCACGTTGCGGGCGCCCGCCAGATCCATCCAGTCCTGATTCAGCGAAGGGCGGCCGGTGGTGGTCAGGGCGTTGCCCATGCTGTGATAAACCCGCAGCCGCTGCTCAACGGGCAGATCCTTCAGCCGCGCCTGCACGAGTTCCACGTTATGCTGAAAATAGCGCTGATAACGATCGGCAACCTGTTCCACATCGGGGCCGAGCGCTTTGCCAGTCAGCGTGACGCGATCGCGCAGGGCCTGCATGGCGTTTGCCTGCAGCGCCAGCGTTTTGACGCCCGCCTGCTGCAACACTTCCGGCTCCGGCACCGTCATGGTTTGCGGCAGAAACAGCAGCTGGGTGCGCAGCGCGATGACCTGTTCAGGGTTGATTTCATGGCCGCTGGTCACGCTAATCACCGGCACCTTATCAATGGCCGGATAAACCTGGCGGAACAGCGGGATGCGTTTAGCGGTTGCCGAGGTGCCGACAATATTCTGGCCGTAGCCGAGCATGGCGATAATGGTATTTTGCGCCGGCCACGGCGTGGCGTGTTGCTGGAGTAAGGCGTATCCACCCAGCTTTTATTACCCAGCGGTCCGACATCCAGCTCAGAGGTCACAAAGCCTGCGCCCGCCTGGTTAGTATCAGAAGCGGTAGTCGCGTTGACCACCATCTGTTTTTCTGCGGCGGGCTTTTCCGCCGTGTCGGTGGCGGCTAAAGCGAGAGAAGGGAGGCCAGGCAGCGCCAGCAAAAGTGCGGCAAAAGCGGGTTTGTTCATTTTATGCTCATCGTAATATAAAATTTTATATTACGATGGCGAAACCTGACACCTTTTGATGTTCATCACACTTTATTTTTTCAGGTAAATTTTCGTACAGAAAGCGTAAGCGAGGCAGTTCGCCCGTCACAGGCAGGCGAACTGAGCGGCGGGTTTAACGGTAATAGATGGCGATATGCTGGCCCTGCAGGGTTTCGATATGCACTTTAGTATCAAAGATCGCTTCGATAATTTCGGGGCGCATGATCTCCTGCGGCGTGCCGCGATAACGGACTTCGCCCTGTTTCATGGCGATAATATGGTCGGAATAAGCCGAGGCGAAATTGATGTCGTGGATCACCAGAATAATGGTTTTATGCAGCTCGTCCGCCGCCCGCCGCAGCTGTTTCATCATCGCCACGCTGTGCTTCATATCCAGATTATTGAGCGGCTCATCCAGCAGCACATAATCGGTGTTCTGACACAGCACCATCGCTACGCAGGCGCGCTGACGCTGGCCGCCGGAGAGCTGGTCCAGATAACGATTCTTCAGCGGCAGCAGATCGAGAAATTCCATTGCGGTGGCAATATGCTGGCGATCGTCCTCGGTTAAACGCCCTTTAGACCAGGGATAGCGACCAAAGCCGACCAAATCTTCCACCGTCAGGCGGCTGGTAAAATGGTTTTCCTGGCGCAGCACCGACAGCACTTTCGCCATCTGCTCATCGGGCGTTTTTGCCACTTCCAGCCCGTTTACCCACACGCTGCCACTGTCCGCCGTCAGCAACCGGCTGATCACCGACAGCAGCGTCGATTTGCCCGCGCCGTTGGCACCGATAATTGAGGTGATGCCGCCCGCCGGAATGGTTTCGCTGATGCGCTTCAGCACCTGCGTATTCTGGTAGCTCTTATTAATCTCTTTTACTTCAATCACACCGCAGCCTTTTTAATCAAAAACCAGAGGAACAGCGCACCGCCGACAAACTCAATCACCACGGACAGCGAACCGGCCATATTCAGCCCGCGCTCCAGAATAACCTGGCCGCCGACCAGCGTAATGATGCCGGTCAGTACCACGCCGGGCAGCAGATAGTGATGACGATGCGAACCTGTCAGCTGCCAGGTCAGGTTCGCCACCAGCAGGCCGAAGAAGGTCAGCGGGCCGACCAGCGCGGTAGAGATCGCCACCAGCAGCGAGACCAGCAGTAAAACCAGCGTCACGCGACGGCGCCAGGGCACGCCGAGGCCAATCGACATATCGCGTCCCAGCGCAATCACATCCAGGCTATGGCGCATGCGCCAGATTATCAGCGCGACCGCCAGCACGACCAGGCCGGAAAGGGCGATGATCTCCGGCGCGGCGCGGGTAAAAGTGGCGAAAATACGGCTTTGCAGAACAGCGAACTCGCCCGGCTCCAGCAGGCGCTGCAGCAGACTGGAGATACTGCGGAACAGCGTGCCGCACACCAGGCCGACCAGCAGCACCATATGCAGATTGACGCCGATTCGCCCCAGCAGCCAGCGGTAAAGAAAGGTGGAGAACAGCACCAGCAGTAGCGCCTCGCAGATAAACTGCCCGACGGCGCCGAGCATACGCAGGCCATTGGCGTCGATAAAAAAGATCAGCAGCGTCTGAATCAGAATAAACAGCGCTTCCAGCCCCATTACCGATGGCGTAAGAATGCGGTTATTGGTCACGGTCTGAAACAGCAGCGTGGCGACGCCGGAGGAGAAGGCGACCAGCAGCATGGTGGCGAGGATCAGCCCGCGATGCACCAGAATATAGCTGATGTTGCCGCGCAGGTTGATGGTCATAAACAGCACGATGGAGGCCAGCGCCAGCACGCTTAAGCCCGCCAGCCGTTTACCGGGCGTATCGAAAGATAAGCGCCGCGCCGGACGACGCACAGAACTTTCAGCCTGCATAGCGGCGACTCCTTAAAATCAGCAGCAAAAAGATCGCCGCGCCCAGGCAGCCGAGGATCACGCTGACCGGAATCTCCCACGGGAAGCTGATCAGGCGGCCAATAATGTCGCACAGCACTACCAGTCCGCCGCCGCACAGCGCGACCCACGGAATGGTACGGCGCAGATTATCGCCGATGGCGAGGCTGACCAGGTTAGGCACAACCAGACCGAGGAAAGGCAGCACGCCAACCACCACGATCACCACGCCGCTGATCAGCGCGATAATGCCCATGCCGAGAAACACCACGCGGCGATAGTTCAGCCCGACATTCACCGCAAACTCGCGGCCCATGCCAGCCACGGTAAAGCGGTCGGCAATGATGCAGGCCAGCAGCGTTAACAGGCCGGTCAGCCACAGCAGCTCGTAGCGACCCTGCAGCACGCCGGAAAAGTCGCCCGCTTCCCAGCTTCCCAGCGACTGAAGCAGATCGAATTCCATCGCCAGGAACGTGGTAACCGCGCTGAAAATCGCGCCGAGCATAATGCCGGTCAGCGGCACCATCAGCGGCGTTTTAATGCGCATCCGCTGCAGCACCAGCAGAAACAGACCGGTGCCCGCCAGCGCAAACAGCGTGGCGACCACCATTTTTATCATCACCGGCGCGGCGGGATTGACGATCATCACCAGCAGCAAACCCAGGCTGGCCGACTGCGTGGTACCGGCAATGGAAGGCTCAACGAAACGGTTCTGGGTCAGCATTTGCATAATCAACCCGGCCACGCTCACCGCGCTGCCCGCCAGCAACAGCGCGAGCGTGCGCGGCACCCGGCTGAGAAAAAAGACATCGCGGATTTCCGCATCGCTCCACAGCCGGGACAGCGTGACGTGGCTGACGCCAACAAACAGACTCCAGGTCATCAGGCCCAGCAAAATCACCAGGCCTGCGACAAAGCTGAAACTCTTCATTACGTTAATGATTACTCGCTTTTGGCGTTGTTCAGCGCGGCGCTTACGCTATCCATTAAACGTGTGTAGCTCTGAATGCCGCCAGCGATATAAAGCGAAGCGGAGTCAAGGTAGACGATGTGTTTGTTCTGCCAGGCTTTGGTTTTATGAATCAGCGCGTTATCCAGCACCTGCTGCGCAGATTCGCCTTCGGCGCGACCGATAGCGCTGTCGCGATCCAGCACGAACAGCCAGTCGGGATCGGTATTCATAATAAATTCGGAGGTAACGACGTTGCCGTGTTTACCCGCCTGAGTAAAAGCGGCGGCAGGCTTAAAGCCCAGTTCGTCAAAGATAAAGCCGAAGCGCGAACCCGGCGCATAGGCGGACATTTTACCGCCGTTGATCATAATCACCATTGCGCTGCCCGCATGTTCGGACTGCGCGCGTACCGCGGCGATTTTGGCGCTAAAGGCGTCGGTCAGCGCTTTGGCTTCATTCTGCTTGCCGAAGATCTCGCCCAGCTGTGCCACGCGCTGCGTCAGACTCTGGGTAAAGTGGTGAGGATCGACATCCAGCGCAATGGTTGGCGCGATGGCGCTGAGCTTATCGTAGGCGTCATGGGCACGGCCACCGGCAATAATCAGATCGGGTTTGGCGTTGCTGATGGTTTCGTAATCAGGTTCGAACAGCGTACCGGCGTTCAGGTAAGACTCACCCTGATATTTGGTCAAAAATGCGGGCAGATGCGCGCTGTTTTTCGGCACGCCAGCGACGGGAATCTGTAACGCATCCATGTTATCCAGCGTCGAGGGATTCAGCACAATCACTTTCTGCGGCGACGGCGTAACCGAGGTGGTTCCCTGCGCGTGTTCAACGTTGATGATATTCGCTGAGGCCGTTTGCGCCGTGGAATCATCACATCCGGCGAGGGCTAAGGATGCGGCCAGAATCGTGGTAGTAAAAATGGAAGATAGACGCATTTTCTCTCCTGAAAATGTTAACAGGCGGACTACTACTGTTAATGAATATGATTCGCATTCTTGATGCGGCGAGCGAATCATACCCCCGTCTTGACGGCTTGAACAGCGCTCTGTTTTATTCGGGCTGCGATAAAAATTGGCAGAATCAGGCAATAGTTTCCATTGCTGCTAACTATGCCTGATAAATAATCTATTGTTTTTTAAGGTTTTTAGTGAGTCAGGCGCAATAGTGCCGCTTTTATATGGCGTTAATTATGGAGATTTTGTGAAGTTTGGGCGTCAGGCGGTGTAATACAAATAATAATCGTTATCATATTGCCCTGGAAACAATCATATACATTTATCAGGGATTAGTAGCATGATTCATACAAAGTCTTTCCAGTTGCGTCCATGCGCGCTGATGCTGTTGCTCTGCTTCAACGGCGCCAGCCAGGCGGCCGATGAAATCCCGGCTGAAGATGGCGTAATGACGGTTCGCGCCACGGCAGAAGAAGAACTCAAACAGCAGCCTGGCGTATCGATTATTACCGCTGAAGACCTTGAGAAAAGCCCGCCGGTAAACGACCTTTCTGACATTATTCGCAAAATGCCCGGCGTCAACCTGACCGGCAACACCGCAAACGGCAGCCGTGGCAACAACCGCCAGATCGATATTCGCGGTATGGGCCCGGAAAATACGTTGATTTTGATTGACGGCGTGCCGACCACCTCACGTAATTCAGTGCGCTACAGCTGGCGCGGCGAGCGCGATACGCGCGGCGATACCAACTGGGTGCCGCCGGAAATGGTTGAGCGCATTGAAGTGCTGCGCGGCCCGGCAGCGGCGCGTTATGGCTCCGGCGCGGCGGGCGGCGTGATTAATATCACCACCAAACGCCCAACCAGTGACTGGCATGGCAGCCTGTCGCTGTTTACCAACCAGCCGGAAGATGACAAAGAAGGGGCGACCAAACGCGCCAACTTCAGCCTCAGCGGCCCGCTGGCAGGCGACGCGCTGACAATGCGCCTCTACGGCAATATCAACAAAACCGATGCGGACGCCTGGGATATTAACAACGCCCGGAATGGCTCTTATGCCGCCGGTCATGAAGGCGTGCGCAATAAAGATATTAATACGCTGCTTTCCTGGAAACTGACGCCGGAGCAGATTATCGATTTCAGCTACGGTTACAGCCGCCAGGGCAATATTTACGCGGGCGATACCCAGTACAGCAACAGCAACCTCAGCCCTGGCAACCGCATTCAGGATCTCTATGGTCACGAAACCAATCGCATGTATCGCCAGACTTACGGCATTACGCATAACGGCATTTGGGACTGGGGGCAGTCACGGCTGGGCTTCTCGTATGAGAAAACCAACAACACCCGTCTGAAAGAGGGCGCTGGCGGTAAAGTTGAAGGGATGATCAACAGCGATGAGTACGCGACCAGCCGCCTGAAAAATTACCGTGCCAACGGTGAAGTGAATGTGCCGCTCGATCTGCTGGTGGAACAGAATATTACGCTGGGCGCCGAGTGGAACCGTGAAGAGCTGGACGATCCGGCCTCAATGTCGATGGCAAGCATCAATGACTTTGACTACAACGGTATCTCCGGTAATCCTGCCGCGCGCAGCGGTGAAAACAGTGCCGATCTCAGCGCGGTCTATTTCGAAGACAATATTGAACCGCTGCCGGGTACGACATTGATTCCGGGTCTGCGTCTGGATCATCACAGCAAGTTCGGTAACAACTGGAGCCCCAGTCTGAACCTGTCGCAGGAACTGGGCGACTACTTCAAGCTGAAAGCGGGCATCGCGCGCGTATTTAAAGCGCCAAACCTCTATCAGTCCAGCGACAACTATCTGCTTTCTACCCGTGGCAACGGCTGTCCGATTGGCGTTAACGGCCAGTGTTATCTGATGGGGAATAACGATCTTGATGCGGAAGTGAGCGTTAATAAAGAACTGGGCATTGAGTTCACCAACAATGGCTACGACGCCGGTATTACCTGGTTCCGCAACGATTATAAAAACAAAATCGTTTCCGGCACCGATGTTATCGCCACGACCAGCCTGGGAAATAATATTCTGCGCTGGGAAAACGGCGGTAAAGCGGTGGTTGAAGGGCTGGAAGGCAACCTGGTGATTCCGTTAGTGAAAGATACGCTGAACTGGCGTACTAACGTTACCTATATGATTGAATCGGAATCTAAAGAGACCGGCAACCCGCTGTCGATTATTCCGAAATACACCATCAATAATATGCTCGATTATCAGGTTACCGATAAGTTCTCCGCTAACGTTAACTGGACGCTGTATGGCCGTCAGAAACCGCGTAAATATGCTGAAACCAGCAAAGAAAACAAAGAGGGCCTGTCAGATAAAGAGACTGGCGCTTATTCCATTGTCGGCTTTAACGTTAATTACGATCTGACAAAAAATCTGCGCCTGAACGCCGGTATCAGTAACCTGCTGGACAAACGCGTTTATCGTGAAAATGAAGGCGCATCCACTTATAACGAGCCGGGCCGCGCGTATTATGCAGGTGTGAAAATGTCCTTCTGATTTTTTCTTCTGTCTTTACAGTTCAAAACAGCGCAGTGACGACCGCCCAGGCAGCAAACAGCGAAAGCGACGGCAGGCTGGCGGCGTTGCTGGCGACCAAAACAGCGCTCTCCGGCGTTCAGGAGGCGCTGGCGTCACAGCAGGCGGTCGTCAGCGGTGAATCAACATGTCGGGATTACGCCGCCATACAGCCCTGCGCTCAGAACAATGTCCTTTGTCTCCGGGATTGCATTGACCAGCCGATAACCTTACATGAGAACAGGTCAACAACCACGGTCAGATACAGCCAGCCTTCGTGGGTCCTGATGTAGGTTATGTCCGTTACCCAACGCTCATCTGGAGCATTCGGATTGAACTGTCGCTGGAGCCTGTTGGATGACACAATACTGGCCTCGCCTTTACGTGCCCGCCGGCTCCGGCACCCGACCTGAGCCGCGCTTCATCAGTCGCCAGGCTCTGTTCACTCCGCACTGTTGCCCGCTGTCCCGCAGGTCCAGATGGATCTTGCGATAACCATAAACGCAACCCGTGTTGTCACGCTGGAAACAGAATGACCGCGTGTGCTGCAATTTTAAACGCTTCGGGATAACGTTTACCGCCCGTGGGCACAACTCATTACATCATCTCAAATGACTCTGAGGTGTCTGTTAAACCCGTGGCGATACAATATAATTAAAGCCTGTAAGTCAGAATCAGAGCCTTCTGCTTCCAGTTTTGGCATGGAAATTCTTGAGGCATTAATAAAAAATACAAACCCTGATGTGTTAATTAAATGATGATAAAAGATTACATTATTGTCTTTTGGCTGGAAATGGTGGTGAATTTTTTCATCCTGGCCCCCGTACTGCTGATGACAGATTTTTATCTGTTATTCCGGGGCAGCCGGAAAAGCGCAATTATATTGACGGCTTTTATTATTCTGCTGGGCTTGGCTAAATATCAGTTCCATCTTTATATGTGAAACAGAACGTTTCATGGCGGCAAGCCGTAGCTCAAGTGAGAATTTGGGACTGCTCATAAAAAACTGCACCTTAGTCAGTTGGGTGTCCAACTTTTGGGGTGCAGTTCATTACGCCGGACTTTCCCTTGCCATCTTCCGCCTGCGGGCAATTAAACTGGTTTGCGCGCCAGCAGCGTGGCGAAGCGCAGCTTAATCCGGTTGCCCTGCGCGTCGGTTTTATGCAGCGCGCCGGGGTTCTCGTTGTACTTCAGAATATCCCAGCCGTCATAATAGCCGAGCAGCTCGCTGCGGCTAAAGGTGAACGGGAACGGCATCGGACAGGGGTAATCTGGCGTACTCATCGCCGCCACAATCAGATTGTGGCCGCCCGGCGCGGTCGATTTCTGCATCTGCGCAATCAGCCCCGGAATGGTTTCCGGCTGCAAAAACATCATGACCACGGTGGAAAGCATAAAATCGTACTGCTTCTCAATCGTTACCTGATTTAAATCGCACTGCTTCAGGCGAATGCCTTCCAGCTCTTCGGTATCAATGATCTGCTGAAGATTGTTCAGGCTGTCGCTGTTTCTGTCCCAGCCTTCCACCTGAAAACCTTTCTGCTGCAGATAAAGCACGTTGCGGCCATTACCGCAGCCAAGATCCAGCACCCGTCCTGGCGGAATAATTTTCGCGGCTTCCACCACTTCGGAATGCGTTGGCGTCAGCTGATAGCGACGATGATAGTAATCCTCCGGCTTGCAGTAGAGCGCCAGCTGGCACTCCACATCCGGGCTGAACGCTAACACGCGATGCAGTTGCTGAGGCGCAAGGCGCGGCGGCTTTGACGCTGCGGTTAAGGTTAAGGTCTCCACCACTTCACCCTGTTCGGTGAGCAGCGCCAGATCCAGCGTGCCTTTATAGAGTTTCGGCTGCGCCCAGCTTCCCGGCTTGGTGCGCCAGGGCTGCTGCCAAACCAGCGGCAGCGTCGCGCTATTCCAGAGCGGCAGCGTTTGATAACAAATCAGGTCGGTCATGTTGTACTCCGTTGTTAACGGCTTAACTGTTTCAGCAAGGGAAGCGCCTGTTTCATATGATCTTCACTGACCACGAACGCTTTTAGCTGTCCGGCGGCGTCCAGCCCTTTCGCCACGATGCCCGCTTTGCTGAACTGCATCTCCCAGTTCAGATCGGGATCGCCCGCGTTGCCCGCCAGATGCAGCGGCAGATCCGGCGTTTTGATTTTCACCAGCATCGCTGGCAGCATCAGGCTGGCGCTGTTGCCGGTCAGGTTTTTCGCCAGTGTCATCGCTGCCAGCTGGGCCGGTTGCAGATACGGCATCAGCTTGCCCTGAATCTCTGCGCAGTCGCCCAGCGCGAAAATGTCGGGATGCGAGGTGGTCAGGCGATCGTCCACTACGATGCCGCGCTGCACGCTCAGGCCAGCCTGCTGCGCCAGCGCCACGTTCGGGCGCAGACCAATCGCGCATACCGCCGCGTCACTGGTGATCTGCTGGCCGTTGTTCAGGGTCGCCACCAACGTATCGTGATGACGCGCCAGCGAAGCCAGTTCGCAGTTAAAGCGCATCTCCACGCCCGCTTTCAGCAGACGGTTTTGCAGACGGGCGCTGATTTCCGGCGGCATCAGCGCGGAAAGCAGGCCGCCGCTGCGGTCGAGCAGGGTAACCTGTTTACCGGCGCGGTTAAGGTCCATCGCCAGTTCGGTGCCGATCAGGCCGCCGCCAATCAGCAGCACGCGTTTTGCGTCGCGCAGGTTTTCTTCGCACTGGCGATATTCCTGCTGGCTGTTCAGGGTAGACATCAGCTCGCTGCCGCTGACCGGCGGCACCAGCGCTTCGGCGCCGGTAGCCAGCACTAACTTGCCAAAGGTAAAGTCGCCCGCCGTGGTTTCAATACGGTGGCTGGCGGCGTCGATGTGGCTCACCCGCGTATGCGGATGCAGCATGACGTTATTTTTTTCCGCGTAGTCGGCGGCGGTCACGCGGGTTAAATCGTCGGCCCGCTGGCCCAGCGAAAAGACGTGGCTCAGCTCCGGTTTATGGTATTCGTCACAGCTATCCGCCGCGATCAGGCGGATAGCGATCTCTTTATTCTGCTGACGCAGGTTCTTAATCAGCTGTCGGGCGGCAAAGCCGGAACCGATAATCACAATATCTGATGACACAGGATTAGCCCTCGTACGGGTCGAAAACGTCTTTCCCCATGCCGCATTCCGGGCAGAGGAAATCTTCTGGCACATCTGACCAGGCCGTACCCGGCGCCACATCCTGAGAATCTTCGCCCGTTGCCGGGTCATAGACCCACAGGCAGACGCTGCAGACCATTTTCTGACCGGCGTCGACGGCGGCGTCACAGGTGCTTTTCGGCGCGGCGTCAGCGACGACCTCCAGCGCGGCGGCCGGCGCAGTTTCCTGCGGCTGGGCGGCTTTCACCGGCAGCGGAGAGAGCGCCCACTGGCGGGCAATCGCGCGGCCATGTTCGCGGCATGCTTCCAGCGCTTTCCCGTCCGGGCGCCATTTTGCTTTCAGGCTGAGCGACATCTCAAAGCCCGCGTCCTGCAGACGGGTGGAGAGACGATCCACCGCGCCGCCGCTCCAGCCATGTGAGCCGAAGGCGCTGGCGTGTTTGTTGCGGAAGCGCAGGCCGGTCATCTCTTCGACCAGACCGGCGATTTTCGGCATCATCACGTTGTTCATCGTGGAGGTGCCCACCAGCACGCCTTTTGAGCGGAAGACATTGGTCAGCACTTCGTTTTTGTCGCTGCGCGACACGTTAAAGATTTTCACCGCCACGCGCGGGTCAACTTCGGCGATGCCCTGCGCGATAGCGTCAGCCATCATGCGGGTGTTATTGGACATGGTGTCATACAGGATGGTGATGCGATCTTCCTGATAATCCGCCGCCCATTTCAGGTACAGCTCAACAATTTGCGTCGGGTTATCGCGCCATACCACGCCGTGCGAGGTGGCGATCATGCTGACCGGCAGATTGAAGCCAAGAATTTCATTGATTTTCGGCGTAACCAGACGGCTGAACGGCGTCAGGATATTGGCGTAGTAGCGCTGGCACTGTTCGAACAGCTCGGTCTGATCCACTTCGTCGTTAAACAGATGTTCGTCGCAGTAGTGCTGGCCGAAGGCGTCGTTACTGAACAGCACGGCATCTTCCGTCATATAGGTCATCATGCTGTCCGGCCAGTGCAGCATTGGCGTTTCCACAAAGATCAGTTTTTTGCCGTTGCCGATGTCCAGCGTGTCGCCGGTTTTCACCACGTTAAAATTCCATTCCGGGTGATGGTGATGACCGTTAATCGAGTCGATGGCGTTTTCGGTGCAGTAAATCGGCGTGTTGGGAATGTAAGACATCAGCTCGGTCAGCGCGCCGGCATGGTCTTCTTCCGCATGGTTGATAATGATGTAATCGATCTTCTCCAGGTCGATCTCTTTGCGCAGATTCAACACGAATTCGCGGCTGAATTTATGATCGACGGTATCGATCAGGACGTTCTTTTCTTCTTTGATCAGGTAGCTGTTGTAGCTGCTGCCTTTTAAGGTTTTATATTCGGTACCATGAAAATCACGTACTTCCCAGTCGCGTTGGCCTACCCAGGTAATATTGTTTTTAACGTGAATACTCATCTTGGTTCCTCAACAGGTTCATAAAGTTACTCTCTTACTGCATTCCGTGTGCCAACTTTTATTTGATTGATTTTAAAGGGTTTAAATTTTATGGTTGTTAAAATGACAACCGAGGTATATTGTGTTTTTGACAATGACATTGTGGAAAAGACAGTATGACCATTTCTGTAGAGGGACTGGCCGCGCTGGCGGTTGAGATCCAGAACGGCCTTTCACGCTCCGATCGCTTTAACCGCATGATCGGCAGTATTCACCATCTGTTGCAGTGCGATGCGACCGCGCTGCTGCGCTATGAAGCGCAGCACTTTAAGCCGCTGGCGACGGCGGGCCTGGCGCCGGATGTGATGGGACGCCGCTTTAAAATCGAGGCGCACCCGCGGCTGGAAGCGATTGCCCGCGCCGGTGACGTGGTGCGCTTTCCCGCCGACAGCGATCTGCCCGATCCCTATGATGGATTGATCCCCGACCGCCATGAACTGCATGTTCACGCCTGCGTTGGGCTGCCGCTCTTTTCCGGCCAGAACCTGATCGGCGCGCTCACGCTGGACGGCATGAACGCCAGCCAGTTTGATGAATACAGCGATGAAGAGCTGCGCGTGGTCGCCAGCCTGGTCGGCAGCGCGCTGAATAATGCGCTGCTGCTGGAGCAGCTGGAAAAGCCGGGCTACGCCTTTACGCCCGATGCCCGCCAGAGCGGGGGCGACAGTAGCGAGATGATCGGCGAGTCGGCGCCGATGCAGCAGCTGAAAAAAGAGATTACGGTGGTGGCGCCCACCGATCTGAACGTGCTGATTACCGGCGAAACCGGCGTCGGAAAAGAGCTGGTGGCACAGGCGCTGCATCAGCAGTCGGCACGCGCCGCCAGCCCGCTCATTTACCTGAACTGCGCCGCGCTGCCGGAAACGGTGGCGGAAAGTGAGCTGTTCGGCCATGTGAAAGGGGCCTTTACCGGCGCGGTTCACGATCGCACCGGCAAGTTCGAAATGGCCGATAACGGCACGCTGTTTCTGGATGAGATTGGCGAGCTGCCGCTGGCGCTGCAGGCGAAGCTGCTGCGGGTTTTGCAATATGGCGATTTACAGCGCGTCGGCGAGGATCGTCATCTGAAAGTCGATGTGCGCATTCTGGCGGCGACCAACCGCGATCTGCGTCAGGAAGTGGCGGACAGTAATTTCCGCGCCGATCTCTATCATCGCCTGAGCGTGTTCCCGCTTCAGGTACCGGCGCTGCGCGAGCGCGGCGCCGATATCATCCTGCTGGCGGGTTACTTCTGCGAAAAATGCCGGCTGAAGTTCGGCCTGCAACATATTGCGCTCAGCGCGGCGGCCAGCAGCATGCTGAGCCATTACCGCTGGCCGGGCAATATTCGCGAGCTGGAACATGCTATTTATCGCGCGACCATCGTGGCGCAGGCGGATGCCCGCAGCGGCGATATTCTGCTGATGCCGCACCATTTTTCGCTGGATAATGGCGCCGGGGTGGCGGAGGTGATGCCGATCGCCGAGACGCTGCCGCAGCAAAATCTGCAGGACGCCACCCGTGATTTCCAGCGTCAGTATATTTTGCGCGCGCTGCAGGCCAGCGACAATAACTGGGCCGCCTGCGCCCGGCGGCTGGAGATGGATGCGGGCAACCTGCACCGGCTGGCGCGACGGCTGGCGCTGAAATAACGGATAATAACGGGCAGCGATGAGTCACCCACTTCATTACCAACCCTGAGCCACCTCCTGCGGAGGTGGTGATTATTTCCCGGCAGGAAATAACGATAAACGAAAATAAAAAATCGATATTTAAAATAATATCTCTGAATATTTGTACTCTTCTGATAAATGCCCGGTTAATTAATTGGTTTTTATTTTATTATTAATTACATTTGTTATTGTTTCATTTTGTTTCAGGTGCACTAATTTAAGCGCGCAATTAAATTTAATGACTCAGCCATTTTCGGCCTGATAAAAGGATACAAAAAAATAGCCATCCGATTTTATTAAAATATTTAAACGAACTTTGTTGCTTTTTATTACTTTTTAAATGTGCCGCTATCTTGTTTTCGCCAGCCTTTTAAAATAATTGTTTTATCAAGTGGATTGGTTATTTTACGAGGAAGAAATATGCAATTAACACCGCGCGAAATAGATAAACTTATGGTTTATACCCTGGCTGATGTGGCGACTAAAAGAAAAAGAAGGGGCCTGCAGCTTAATTATCCTGAAGCTGTCGCTATTATTACCGTGGCCGCACTGGAAGGCGCCCGAGATGGCAAGACGCTGGAAGAGGTGATGACTGATGCCAGGCAGGTTCTGCGCAGAGAGGAGGTAATGGAAGGCGTCCCGGAGCTTATTCCCTATGTGCAGGTAGAAGCGATTTTTACCGACGGAAGCCGTTTAATTACGGTACATGATCCTATTCAGTAAGGTTATTTTTAAACATTCTTTATTTTACATTCAACGATATGTAGGCCTGTTAATAAAAACTGGAGAGTACAGTGTGCAATTTAAATAAGGAAAATGAGGTGGGAATCGGTGGCTATATCCTGAAGGAAACGCCTGTTGAATTTAATGTCAATAAACCGGAAGTCAAATTATCTGTGCGTAATACCGGTGACCGCGCTGTGCAGGTGGGTTCCCATTTTCATTTTTTTGAGGCGAATAAAGCCCTGGAATTTGATCGACAACAAGCCTATGGGAAGAGATTAAATATCGCAGCGACTACTGCTATTCGTTTTGAGCCAGGAGATGAAATTGAAGTCGGACTAATTCCGGTGGGCGGAAAACAGGCGCTGTATGGCTTTAATAATCTGGTGGATGGCTGGGTTGGAGAGAGTCCGGTAGCGCAAGGTGAACGCGCTGAAAAAATTCAGGCCATTAATCAGGCTATCGCACTGGGTTATAAAACCAGAGATACGTCAATAAGCCGTTAAAGGCTAAGGAGTTTGTAATGCCTTCAATTTCACGTCAGGAGTATGCTGGCTTGTTCGGACCGACGACGGGAGACAAAATTCGTCTGGGCGACACCAATCTGTTTATCGAAATTGAACAAGATTTACGTGGTTATGGTGATGAGTCGGTATATGGCGGCGGCAAATCGTTACGCGATGGCATGGGAGCGGATAACCGTATGCTCAGCGCCGAAGTGCTGGATTTAGTGATCACCAACGTTACCGTACTGGATGCCCGCCTGGGCGTCATAAAAGCGGATGTAGGCATCAAAAACGGTCGGATCGCGGGCATTGGCAAGAGCGGCAACCCCGGCATGATGGATGGCGTGACGCCAGGAATGGTGGTCGGCGTAAGTACCGATGCCATATCTGGTGAACACCTTATTTTAACTGCCGCCGGTATTGATACCCATATCCATTATATTTCGCCTCAGCAGGCGGAACACGCGCTCTCGAATGGCGTCACCACCTTTTTTGGCGGCGGTTCCGGGCCGACCGACGGCAGCAATGGCACCACGGTTACCGCTGGACCATGGCATATCGAACAGATGCTGCGTGCCGTTGAAGGACTGCCGGTGAATATCGGGCTGCTGGGCAAAGGGCACGCTTCCTGTGCCGGACCGTTGCAGGAGCAGATTCGCGCCGGTGCCGCCGGGCTGAAAGTCCATGAGGACTGGGGAGCGACCAGTTCAGCGCTGCGCCACGCTCTGCGCGTAGCCGATGAGATGGATATTCAGGTGGCGGTCCATACCGACAGCCTCAATGAAGGTGGCTACGTAGAAGATACCATCGACGCGTTTGAAGGTCGCACTATCCATACCTTCCATACGGAAGGCGCCGGGGGCGGTCATGCGCCTGACATCATTAAAGTCGCTGCACAAATGAATGTGTTGCCCAGCTCAACCAACCCAACGCTGCCGTTTGGCATTAACAGTCAGGCGGAGCTGTTCGACATGATTATGGTTTGCCATAACCTCAATCCTGATGTACCGGCAGATGTCGCCTTTTCCGAGAGTCGCGTGCGTGCTGAAACTATCGCGGCGGAGAATGTCCTGCACGATATAGGCGTTCTGTCGATGTTTTCCAGCGACTCGCAGGCAATGGGCCGCGTTGGTGAAAACTGGTTGCGGGTGATGCAAACCGCACATGCCATGAAGCAGGCCCGCGGCAAGCTGCCGGAGGATGCGGCGGGAAATGATAACTTCCGTGTGCTGCGGTATGTGGCGAAAATCACCATTAATCCCGCAATCGCCCAGGGAATAAGCCATATCCTCGGCTCGGTTGAGCCTGGAAAAATGGCCGACCTGGTGCTGTGGGAACCGCGCTTCTTCGGCGCGAAACCTAAGCTGGTTATCAAAGGGGGCATGATTAACTGGGCGGTAATGGGCGATCCTAATGCCTCCCTGCCTACGCCGCAGCCTACTTACTACCGCCCCATGTTCGGCGCGCAGGGAAAAACGTTGCGCGATACCTGTGTAACCTTCGTCTCACGCGCGGCGCTGGAAGCAGACGTGAAAAAGAAACTGGGGCTGGAACGTCAGGTCATGGCAGTCAATAACTGCCGGGCTATCTCCAAGCGCGATATGGTGCGTAACGCTGAGACGCCGCACATTGAAGTGGATCCTGAAACATTCGCCGTACGCGTCAATGGTGAACATGCCACCGTCGAGCCAGTAACCTCAGCGGTACTTAACCAGCGTTATTTTTTCAGCTAGGAGAGGGCATGATTATTGTGGAAAAGGTGCTGGGCAATATAAAACGGGATGCGCAGTGGCAAGCGCGAACGGCGAATAACCCGGCAGATCTACTGGAGCTGTCACAGTGGGAGGCGCAAAAGAGTCGTTGTCGTAAGACGACTCGTGCAGGGCTGGAACTCGGCATTGCGCTTCCGCGTCATCAACTGTTGGAAGATGGCGATGTCATCCTGTGGGATGAGGAACAGGCGCGCGTGGTCGTGGTAAAAATTCAGCTGCGCGATGTGATGGTGATTGATTTACAAAGCCTGCTGGCCCATGAGCAGCATAAGCTCATGCAAATCAGCTTCGAGCTGGGTCACGCGCTGGGCAATCAGCACTGGAAAGCGATCTTCAGGGAAACGCGTATTTTTATTCCGCTTACCGTTGCGACTCATGTGATGGATGCCGTGATGAAAACGCACGGGTTTCATCATCTGCCTTATTCCTTTGTGCGTGGAGAAAGCATATTGCCGGAGCTCACGCAGTCGGAAGCGCGCCTGCTGTTTGGCGGCGCGGAAGATGCCGCCACGCATGTACATGTCGATCCGCATATACAGAACCAGCATGTGATTAAGCTGAAATGAATGCATTACGTCTGATTCGCATTATGCAATTCGGTGATTCGGTGCTGCCGGTAGGGGCGTTTGCTTTTTCCAATGGACTGGAATCTGCCGTTCAGCATGGCGTGGTACACAATGCGGCAACGCTGGCGGAATTTACCCGCAACGCTTTGGTGCAGGCAGCTACCGGCGATGCGCGCGCGGTAGCCTCCTGCTGCCTTCGCCTGCAAGAGAAAGATCTGACGGCGGCGCTGATTCATGACCGCAAACTGTATAACCGCAAACTGAATGAAGAGAGTCGGGTGATGGTGACCCGGATGGGCAAAAAGCTGGCGGAAATGGTCGTCACCATGACCGACGATCCCGGTATTGCCTGGTGGCTGGAGAAAATTAAGGCTGGCGAAACGCCAGGCACTTATCCCATTACGCAGGCACTGGTACTGAGCTTCCTCGGTGCAACGCCACGTGAAGTGGTGGTGGTTCATCTGTATGGCGTAGCGATGACGCTGCTCAGTGCGGCGATACGTCTGATGCGCATCACTCATCTGGAAACCCAGCGCATCTTATTTGAACTCAGCGAGCCTATTGAAGCGCTGTGTGATTTGGCCGGGCAGGGCGATGTGGACCAGATGGCCAGCTATGCACCGGTAAGCGATATTCTGACTTCATTGCACGTCACGGCTTTCACTCGTCTGTTCAGCAACTAAAACTCATCTTGTTAAGGATCTTTTGTGAAGAAAATTACCCGCATAGGCATTGGGGGGCCGGTTGGCTCAGGGAAAACAGCAATTATTGAGGTTATTACGCCGCTACTGATCCAACAAGGCGTCAGTCCGCTGATTATCACCAACGACATCGTCACTACCGAAGATGCTAAACAGGTAAAGCGCACCTTGCAGGGCATTCTGGATGAAGAAAAAATTTTGGGCGTGGAAACCGGTGCCTGTCCCCATACCGCAGTGCGTGAAGATCCCAGTATGAACATTGCGGCGGTAGAGGAGATGGAGGCGCGCTTCCCGGAAAGCGATGTGGTGTTAATTGAGAGCGGCGGTGATAATTTGACGCTGACGTTTAGTCCGGCACTGGCTGACTTCTATATCTATGTCATTGATGTTGCCGAGGGAGAAAAAATCCCGCGCAAAAATGGTCCAGGCCTGGTACAGGCCGATATTCTGGTTATTAATAAAATCGATCTCGCACCCTATGTCGGCGCCAGCCTGGCCGTCATGGAGCAAGATACCCGTACCGTGCGCGGCGATCGTCCCTATATTCTGACCAACTGTAAAACAGGGGAAGGCGTTGAAGAGCTGGTCGGAATGATCATGCGCGATTTCCTTTTCACGCATCCCCGGCAGGCGGTCTCATGAGGGCTGCGCAGGCGCTGAATGAGATAGCGCGCATTGGACGAGAGGCGCCGGAACTGGCGGCTTATCAACAGGAGCCGCCGCAGATGGCCAGCGGCATTCCGGGAAAGTGTGGTTACTTGCGGCTGGAGTTTGCCCGGCGCGGCCAGCGTAGCGTGCTGGCGCACATGGAGCGCCGCGCGCCCAGCCTGGTGCAGCGGGCGCTGTACTGGGATGAGGCGATGCCGCATATGCCCTGTGTTTTTATGATTTCCACCTCAGGTTGCCTGCTACAGGGGGATCGCCAGGCGCTGGATATTCATATGTCTGCGGGTGCCTGCGGTCATGTCACTACGCAGGCGGCGACAAAAATCCATGCGATGAGCCATAACTATGCCGCCCAGCACCAGCAAATCACGCTGGAAGAAGAGAGTTATCTGGAGTTGTTGCCCGATCCTGTTATTCCACATAGCGGGTCTCGTTATTTCAGCACCACGCAGGTAACCATACATCCTACAGCCACGTTGCTCTACGGCGAAATAGTGACGTCGGGCCGCAAACATCATGCTGCCGACGGCGGTTTTAACTTTGATCTTTATTCTTCCACGATCGGCGCGCAGGCGAGCGATGGCGCGGAGCTTTTCAGCGAGCGCTATCTCCTGACGCCAAAAACTCAGCCGTTGAATATTGCGGGAGTGATGGGATCGTTCTCGGTATTTGGCAATCTCATACTACTCACGCCGATGCGTCACCATGCTGCTATTTTGCAGCGCACCTTACCTGTCTATGACGCCACGGCCGGGATCGCCTGTGGAGCCAGCCTGCTGCCGAACCAGTGCGGTCTGATATTTAAAGCGCTGGGTGATGAAGCGCATCAGGTAAAAAGCGCGCTGCGCGCTTTCTGGCAGGTTGCGCGGGAAGAGATTACCGGCGCCTCTTTAATGCCGGCATTTCTCTGGCGCTGAAGCCGGAAGGGAGAAGAAAAATGTGGGAAAGTTGTAGCGGGAAGCGCCGCGCAGCGGGCCGGGGCATTCTCTGGGTGCTGCGCGGTTGCGCCCAGGTTATGTTCCAGGATAGCGCACTGTGCGGGCTGCTGTTTTTTATTGCTATCTTTATCGCCGCATATCAGGCGCACGAATTAACGATAGCCGTTGGCTCTCTGTTGGGAACGGCTACCTCGACCGGCGCGGCGGCCATCTTGCTGCCAGCCGAGCGTGAGCAAACGGCGCAGGGGTTGTACGGCTACAACGGCTGTTTAATTGGCACGGCGCTGCCTTTTTTTCTGGCGGCGACACCGCTGATGTGGGGCGTGCTGATGTTCTGTAGCCTGCTCTCTGTCTTGCTGACGGCGGCGATGACGCGGGCGTTTGCCGCTCATCATCTTCCGGCGCTGACCGCCCCCTTTGTATTAATCAGCTGGATCGCACTTTTAGCCAGCTATCATTTTGCGGCTCTGAAGCCGGGCCCTCTGCCTGTACCGGTTTTACCGCATGAAACGAACGCTTTATCCGCATTACCGCTGCTGTGGCCGGACGCCATTTTGTCGGGCGTTTCACAGGTTTTCCTGTTGCAAAGCACCTTAGCGGGCGTGTTGATGCTGCTGGGATTAGCCTGCAGTTCGCGGCGGGCAATGTTCTGTGCACTGGGCGGTTCCGTTGTGGCTTTCGCTTTTGCCTGGCTGGTGAGCGCAGACAGAGAGGCGCTTAATAACGGGCTCTATTCATTCAGCGCAGTGCTGACCGCTATCGCTTTAGGTACGGCTTTCCCACTTTCCGGCTGGCGAGGCGTTACTTGTGGCGCAGTCGGCGTATTGGCCGCCGTTTTAGTACAGAGCGCCTTAAATACGCTGCTTATGCCGCTGGGAATGCCAGCGTTTACGATGCCTTTTGTACTGGTTACCTGGTGCTGCCTGCTGGCCCGGCCGGAAAAAGAGTTGGATTAACAGGGTTTATTTTAAAGAGAGGAAACTGATGACGATTAAGGTTGCGTCTGAACCTGGTAACACCGCGGTGCGGTGGCCATGCTACAGGATTACTGTTACTCATCGTACTGGTTAATATCGCCGTCTGGCTGTTGGCATTAGCTGTTTTTGGACATAATGCCACGCTGATGGGCCTGTTCATTTTCTGTTGGCTGGCCTCGATGGCGTACTATTACCTGTGCGGCTATGACAAACTGCTGGTGGAACCTCATCGCTAATAACGCCCGTTATGGCGGATCGTTAACGAACGTCCGCCAGACAGAATAACCCCCTGTTGATGTCGCTTTATCTGGTTATTAAGCCGGGCCGGGGAGGATGCTGGACGCGATAAAAAGTTGCGCGTTAGCTTACAAATTTGTCAGGCAATCAGCTCGGCGAGGAAATCGCCCAGCGCCTTACGCGGATCGTCCTCCTCCGACACAATCATCTCGATGCCCCACTGGCCCAGCACCTCTTTCGCCACCGGATTGTTGCGGTTGGTGAACAGGTAGGAGGTCGGGCGCGCTGAGGCCAGGCCGGTGCGTCCCCACATTTTGGTCAGGCGATAAAACAGCAGGCGAATATTAAAATCGCTGATGCTGTAGCCGACAAACAGCACCGAATTGCCCATCACGTCATGCGTCAGCTTAATGTCCAGCGGGGAATCGAAATAGAGACGTTCGAAGTAGCTGCTCTCGTCCAGCACAATCGATGTGTCGTCATCAAAGTCGCCGTGCAGCTTAATGATATGACGCCGGTTTTCGCTGAGCGACACCAGATCGGCGGCGTTCGCCACTTTGTAATAGGGCACCTTATGGGCTTCGTGCGCCATCTCCAGCCAGCGATCGTAATTGGTGGTATAGATGCGTGAAAAATGGCCCTGAGTGATCATGGTATGAATTTCGGAGGAGCGCACATCGATGTCGGGGCGGTGCCATTCGCGATCCATCCAGCTGCGCAATGGCCCCAGCGATCCCTTTCGCTGCTTGTAATATTCCGCCAGCGACAGATGGGTGCCGTAGGTATTAAAAATTTTCGGATCGTAACCCAGTTCCTGCGCCAGGTGCGCAATCAGCTCATGCCACTCCGGCAGGCCCAGATTGCGCGACACGCCCGCTCCGGCAAACAGTATCAGCTTTCCGGCATCGTAGGCGCGTTTCAGTTCCGGCTTCATGGCAGGCTCCTTGCGGTTTTCAAAAAAGCGGCAAAACGATCCAGCGCCAGTCGCCGCATAGAGATCTCATTTTTCAGCTCGCCCATTTCGGCGAAGGTTTGCGTATGGCCTTCCGGGGCAAAAATACAGTCCCACAGAAACTCGCGTGGGCCCGCAGGCTGGGCAATGATTTTGCCGCGCACCTCACCGGAAAACTGATACATTTTACGTCCGTCGCAGTAGCCCAGCACCGTTTTCGCCGTGGCGTTCTGGCTGTCCAGCGCCTGCACCAGCGCCGTAAAACGATCGGCATCCAGCCGCTGCCAGAAAATGCGCGTCAGGCCCGCGGGCAGGCCGTTCAGCCCATCCAGATAGAGGCCGGTATGCTCAACGAACAGTGGCCGCCCGATTAGTGAAAAGGCTTTGGTCAGCTTGTCGCGCACCAGTTCCACTTCATTTTCCGTCTGTATCTCTTCAATGCGACAGCTGACGGGAATAACCTTTACGCCAACCGGCTCAAGGATTTTACGCACCTCGTCCAGCTTCTGCTCACTGCTGGAAAGAAACCGTATTTTCATTGCTTCACCGTATTATTTCTGCCGGTATGGTTATGATTATGGGCGCGGAAAGGCGCCGACCGGTGTCAACCAGTGTAGACCAGATGAGATGGCGAGGCAGCAGAGAAAAGCGTGAGGAGGGCATCGGGCGCAGCGCCCGATGCCGGACAGGTTAGTAATGGGTTTCCTGGGTTTTCAGCGAGCCCGCCCGCGCTTTCACAAACTCCGCCGCGCGTTTGCCGGCGAGGAAAGCGTGGTCAGAGTTGTAGTATTCCCATTCGCTGTAGCGCCCCGACAGCAAAATATCCTGCTGGAGCAGCCAGTCGCGGATCAGCGCAATGCTTGCTTTGCGCGCATGATCGTAAACCACGTAGGCGTAAGGAATATCCACCTGGTTGGCGGTCAGGATCTTATCTTCGGCGTTGATCATGCCGACGGCGATGCACTCCTGAATGCAGCGTTCGGTCAGCGCATCGCCCTCTACCGGCAACGGTTTATCCGGTGAGTAGCTGATTTCAAACGTCAGGCCGCAGCCGCCCGGCGGATTACAGAACGGGCTGGCGTTGCCCTGTACGAAGATGCGGTGAAACAGCGTGTCGCCCGGATAGTAAATCCAGTGTTTCTCGGTGAGATCGGCGCGTCCGACGCCGATATTGACGCAGCGAACAGAGACATGGCGCAGTTTGGCCGCCGCCTCATGAATTTCCGGCGGCGCCTCGTCGCCAATCATCGCAATCAGCTGCGGCAACGGCATGGTGCTGACTAACTGATCGTAACGATAGCGGCGTCCGTCGGTCAGCACCGCAATATGCTGTTCAGGATGCAGCTCGGCCAGCGCGCTGTTGGTTTGCAGGTCGCACTTCAGATGCGGCAGGAAGCCGTGCATCAGCGCCTGAAAACCGCCTTTCAGCAGATAGCCGAAGCGGGCGTTCGGGCCCATCGGTTTCTCCAGCGGCGCCAGCGCGCCTTCAACAATCTGCGCCAGATCCGGTAGCGGCACGCGTCCGCCGAGCCAGGAGGTTTCCATCTCGGTTAGCGGCAGCGTCCAGAGCTTTTTGTTGTAGGGCAGGGCGAAATGTTTAGCGATGCCCCGGCCCCAGGTGCGGAAAATAAACTGCTCGAAATTCTCTGTCTGGTCCGGCGATTCCTGCGCGGCGTAAACGGGGCCGTCCGGCACCGCGCCGTCGGCACAGCAGTCGCGGCGCTGGGCAATCGGCAGGCTGTCGTTGGAGGCCGCGTTTGCATCGCTGATGCCGTAACGCGCTTCAATGGCGCCCAAAATGCACTCTTTAATCACCCCGGCAGGCAAGCCATACAGCGATCCCTGGAACGGATAGCGGGTATAGACGCCCTCGTTATAAACCCAGGCCTCGCGCAACTGCCAGTGCAGGTTATCGCCCAGCAGCATCTCATACATTTTCAGCACATAGGGATCCTGCGAAAACATAATGTGTCCGGCGTAATCGAAGGTAAAACCTTTATCGTTGATGGAGCGGCACCAGCCGCCCGCCGATGCGTTTTTCTCCAGCACCAGCGCCCCTTCGCCGTAGTGATAGCCAGCACTCAGGCCGGTTGGCCCCGCGCCGATAATCAGGCAGGGAACTTCGGCGTGCTGGTCCGTGGTCGGTTTCAGGCGGCGGGTAATTTGCTGTACCTCATCGGCGATCGCTGGTGGTACGGCATCAGCCTGCGGCGCGCGTTCGGCGGCGGCGCCTTTTTTCATCAGGGCGTACATCTGCTCCGCCGCCGCATCCCAGGATGTCGCGGCGACAACCGCCTGCATGCGCTGCGCCATCAGTTCACGTTCCGCCGCGTTTATCGCCAGCGCCCGCTCGCAGGCGTGAACAAACTCTTCCGGGCTCCAGGCGATATTCACCAGTTCAGCATAGTGGCGCGCCACATCGGTAATGGCGGTGCTGACTATCGGCAGCTGCGCTGCCATATACTCCAGTACTTTGGTCGGGCTGATAAACTGCGTTGAGGCGTTGAGCGCAAACGGCATCAGACAGACGTCCCAGCCCGCCAGAAACTGCGGCAGCGCCGTATAAGGCTGCTGACCCATCCAGTGAATATTGGCGCGCTGCGGCAGGGTGGCGGGATCGATTTTAACCACCGGGCCGACCATCACAACTTGCCATTCCGGGTGCGCATCGGCCAGCGCCGCGACCAGATTAAGATCAAGACGCTCATCAATAACGCCATAGTAGCCAAGGCGCGGGCCGGTCAGCGTCTGCTGCTGCGGATGGTTATTGCTACGGTCCAGCGCCTGTTCAAAATGGACGGCGTCCACGCTGCTGGGGAAACAGTAAATGGCGTGATGCTTGCTCTTTTTCGCTTCATACAGGCTGGAGCCGCCGGTAAAGACCAGGTCGGCGCGCGTCATCAGCGCCGATTCACGCTGCTGCAGCTGGCGCGGTGCCTGATTAAAGGCGGAAAGTTCATCCATGCAGTCATAAATCACCAGTGACGGCGTGAATGGCGTCAGCAACGGCAGCGCCATCGGCGTATAGAACCAGACGATCGGCTGCTCCTGTTCATCCACCAGTTCCGCCAACAGCAGCTGAAGCGTGGCAATCTGCTCGTCATGAAAGCCGGGCGCTGAGACCGGCGTATGCGGCTGAATAACGGTGACATTTGGCGCGGGATGGGAATAGTGGAGCGTGGGCGCGCCGGGATCGTAGATCGGCTCTTCAATAAACAGCACGCGATAATACTGCGCCAGGCGCGACAGCAAATGCTGCGGACGCTGAAAAACAAAACCCCAGCGCAGATGGCTAAATACGATCAATGTTTTCTGCTGCATAACATTCTCCTTATTCTCCGCTGTCGGAGCGATAAACGACTGAAAGTTTTGTAATGCCTGTTGCGCCTGGCGCAGCGCCGTGGCGTAAGGAACGTTGATTAAGCGACGAAAAGGATCGGGGCCGTCGATATCGAGATCCCAGAGTCCGCTGCGCGGCCAGGCCATCAGGTCTTCCCAGCGCGGCCGGTCGAGAATCGGATAGAGACAGACGCCGCAAAGCTCAACGCCTTCAAGCTGCGCCTGAGCGATATGGCCGGTAACGTCGGTGATCCAGGCGCCGCGGCCGCTGCCGACATGGCTGGTTTCCGACAGCAGCATGGGGCGCTGATAACGCTGTTGAAGCTCTGCCAGCATGGTGTGTAGCGGTTTACGGCGACGATCCCCTAAATGCCAGTGCAGCCGCGCCATGGTGGGAAATTCCCATTGGTTATCGTGGTAGTAATTCGCGCCGATAATATCGAGGTAGCGCGGCGCGCCGCCTAACTCCGGCGCCAGCCTGCCGCTGAGCATGTCCCAGGCCTGAAATTGCGCATTGCCGACCGCCTGCGCCGTCTGCTGCGCTTCCGGCGTATCTTCAGCGGCGACCAGGTGAATAATGGGATCGCAGTGCAGAATGCGCGCCCGGCTGTCCGCCTGCCAGATCGCATCGCAGGCGGCGAGCGTCGCCTTTACCAGCTGACGTTTACAGGCGTCGGCGGGATCGCTTTCCGGCAGGTTTTCGCAGGGAAACAGCCCAACGGCGATGCCCCAGCTGAGAAAGGAGATTTCATTAATCGGTGAATAGATCGGCTGGCTGGAGTAAGGCGCCAGAAAGCGGGTGACCGCCGCGCAGAAGGCAGCAAAGCGCGGAATAAAATCCTCAGAAAAGAGCGTGAGATCTTCGGGCCAGCCGTAGTGACAAAGCGTCCAGCAAATTTGTATATCCTGTTCCTGCGCCGCCTCGAGGCGTGCGATAAGGGAGGAGAAATCATATTCGCCGTTGCGCTCGGTCAGGCGCCAGCCGATGCTTTCCCGCACCGTAGCAATATTGAATGTTTTCAGGGCGGCGTAATCTTCTTTTACCCGCGTGAGATGCGCGTTGGTTTCATTCATTGCCAGCCGTTCGCCGTGCGGATTGACATGATCCGCACCTTCGTAGCCTGCCTGCCAAAACGAGGCAAAAGGATTCATCATTATTTCTCCTGCGGTACGGCCAATAAAAAAACAGCCATGGCAGCCGTATTCGCTAAATTCAGAAAAAAGAAAACAGGAACAGCGGCTGCTGCTCAGGTTTCAGCAGGTCATTCAATAAAAAGAATAACCAATGCGTAAGGCATGCTGTTGTAAGTAAGAATAAAAACGGAGGAGCCTGGTAAGCGTGATAAACCGAAACAGTTAAAGGCGGTTGCGCTTGTTTATATTTGTTTTATTACATCATTGCGTAGGGGGAATGATTAATTAAAGTATAGGTAACCTTCTCCGTTGCGCAAGATGTGCGGATGCGTACGCATTAACTTAGGAATTTCCTTGTTTTTTTGCTAATGAAATGGTTAGTTTTATTTATATTTATGGCGCGGTAAGCGATACGGTGGCAGTGCCGGAAAGAGAATACATAAAAGACGAAAAGAAAAATTAAACTGCTGAATAGATATGCTTATTAAAAATAACTTCCGTTTTATTCCAGCAAATGTTGGCTATGCGTTTTTTTTCTGCCGCCATTAATTTACGTTGGCCGGTAATGTGTATGAAAAATTAAAATTTTTTTGCGCCGAAAAGCCAGCTATAAAAAGCCTGCGCCGAAAAGCCGACCATAAAAGCGTGTGCCGAAAAAGTATTGCGTAACCAGACGCAGTAAATGCAATGGTAAAAAACGCGTAGAGCCACTTGTTTTTTTGTTCAAATTTTATGAAATAAAACAGCAAAAGCTTCCGCTTTTTATTGCGACAGGATCCGCCTATTCTTCATCACATCGAGGCGGAATGCCTCACTTAATCAAAACTAACTGAGGTTTACCAGCATGAAATCAATCAAAACTTTTGCTGCAATAATCGCACTTTCTACGCTTTCCTTCGGCAGCTTTGCCGCCACTGTTACCGCAACGGCGTTAACGCTGGATGGCGCAGAAGCAAAAATCGCCGCTCAGGCCCAGGCGCAGGGCGCAACCTACAAAATTACCGAAGCCAACTTTAATAATGGCGTGCATATGACCGCCAGGCTGGTGAAATAACAGCGTAGCGATAAAAGAGCGCCTTCAGGCGCTTTTTTTTAAGTCAGCCGTCCAGTCATGTGGGGAAGAAGTAATGAATATCATGCGTTCCAGCCCGACACAGTTATTTGAATATGGCCCTTTTACTATTCGTCGTATGCGCCCTGGCGACATCGATTCCACCGCGCAGCAAAGCGCGTTTGGACCGCTGGCTGTCATCGATCATATGCAGATCGAGAGCGGCGCGCATATTGCCATGCACCAGCATCTAAATGATGAAATCCTGCATTATGTCTGGCGCGGTTCAATGATGCATGAAAATGAGCAGGGCGAAAGAACGCCGGTTTCCGCCAAAAATGTCATGCTCATTAACGCCGGGCGAGGCGTGCGGCATGAAGAGTCAACGCCGGTCATTAACGCGGAAATGCTGCAAATTTTTATTCGTCCTGATGAAGCGGACCAGGAAGGACTCGTGCAGTTTATGGCGCGGCCTGAAGGGATCGGCGCTGGAGAGTGGACGCTGCTGGCTGGCCCGCAGCAAGAAGCGCCGCTGGCGCTGCGGCAAAATATACGGGTTTATGATATTCAGCTGGCAGCACAAACCACAACCGAGGCACCTTTCCAGGCTGGCATGGCGCAGTGGCTTTACGTCGCGGAAGGGGAAGTGGACGTCGGCGGCGAACGGCTGCAAAAGGGCGATGCGGTAAGCGATACGCAACCTTTGCCTGCGATCGGCGCCAGCCGTAACGCTATTTTAGTCTGCTTCCTGGTCGATTTAACGGCGAAAGCGACGCTGACGGGACAGATTAGCGGGCAATAAGATAACGCGGCAGCCCTGGCTGCCGCGTTTTGTCAGTTATTGCACGGATTGTGTTTCAGCAGCGCAGAAATACTATTTTGGCGAGGCGTCAGAATAAACAGGGCTGCTCTGTCGAAATATGTTATTTCTTATGGGGTTATGTTAAAAATAATGACCGGAGATTAATATTACTGCGATTGTGTTTTTGTAGTTACATCATAATATTTCGATGTTTATCTTTTATTAAAGAATAAACGTTCAGCTTCAGTAATAAAAAGGAAAGGTAATGCGGGAGTTAACACGGACAGAAATAGAAAGCGTGACGGGCGCGGCAATAACAGGGCAGGGCATTTTAACCTATATAGGCAACAGCGTTATTGAAGTCGTAAAAATATTTAACGACGCCTTTAATTCAAATTTTGGCTCATCTTTTGGCAAAGCGCTGGATAAGATAGGGCTGGGCTTTATTCATTATGCCGCTGATGCGGTGGGCTATACGCTGTGGAAAACGCTCGCGGGTATCGGCACTTTCCTCGGCGGCGATGAAAGTCGCATTACTTACCATATGGAATGGGAATGGCAATAATTTTAAGAAGGCCTGTTTAACAGGCCTTCTTATTGTCAGGTTTAGACCTCCTCCTCTGGAGGTGGTTTTTTACTTATCCGGCACCCTGCTTTAACCTTTTGGCTGGCACTGACTGACGGAATAGCTGGTCTTAATTTTTGCCCGGCGCTGGCTGGCAGAGGGCCAGGCCTTAGCCGTTTCAGCCAACGCTTAGTTAGCAAAGCGCGACGGTGACATTACGCGTTGCGCGCTACCAGCAGTTCGCGCATAAACGGCGACGTAAAGATTTTGTGCGGATCGTATTTATCAAAAATAGCGATAGTCTCGTTCCAGTCAGGGAAGCTGGCGGGGATGATCTCCGACAGCATCTCTTTACTGCTCCAGGCGCGCTCTTCGCCGTAGCCCCAGCCTTTACTCCACTCAACGCGCACCGTCGCGTTCTCATCGTTGTAGTGCGTAAACACCCACTTTTCCATTTCCTGATAAAATCGAATGGCTTCCGGCGTGCCGGGCATGGTGAGGTTATCGATCCAGATTGCCACATCCCATTCTGGATGGGCAGCTACCGGACGCACCGCCGACAGCGCGGGCGCAACCGCGCCGGCTACTACGGAATCCTGCGGATTATCCAGCCCGGTAATACGGATTTCAATCGCACAGTTCATCGGATAAGCGCCTTCTGCGCGATACGCTTTTACCATTTTTTGATACTGGGAAATAAAATCATAAATAGCGCGCTGCGCATTATCGCGACGGGTAATAATCGCGTAGCCATTTGCCGTAACCCGCAGCGTATCAGGGCGAACGTAGAGCAGAAGGTTTTTGCTCCAGCCCCAAATATCGCTGGTAATGGTTTGTTCTAAGCCCAGCTTAACCAGCTCCAGCTCCGTTTTGCCCAGCAGCGGCGCTTGTTCGACGTAATTATTGCCTATAGCCTTCACCAGATCGGAAATTTGTACCGGAACCGTGTCGGAGAAGGAGTAATTAAACGGTGAATTTACCTGCTTTACATTTCTGGGGCGCTTTTCGGTCACCGTCCAGGTTTTCAGCCATGGATATTCGGTAAAAGGAAACCAGATAGCTTCGGCACGACCGCACTGATCCAGATAATGGCTCATGGTACGCAAGCCTTCTTTTGGCTCTGGCGCAAAAAGCTCATCGATATGCACATCCAGGATACTTTCGCAGCGCAGCTTTTTATTGGCGGGCGCCTGCATGGTGACATCTAAAATAAGCGTGCGTCCCAGGCTGGTTAAGTAAGGCGCGATATCAGGATCGTTACGCTGAAAGGTTTTCAATTCATAGGCGCCTTTATCACTATTCCAGACCACGGCGGTGAGCGCCATGATGCTGTTGCTCAAGGTGCCGAAAGTCGCGCCCTGAGTGATTTTTTCGCCTGCCGCCGGGATGCAGGTGCCATGCCCGTTAATCGCCAGCACGCCGCCCAGCGTCAGGTCGCCTGGCGCGGGCGTAGCGTAATAACCCAAATCCTTTTTTTCCAGTTTGGTTAACAGCGTTTCCATATTTACGCCGGTTTGCGCGGTGAAATAGCCGCTCTCCCCGGTTTTGGTAATGGTGACTTTATTCAGATGGCGCGTTAAATCGGCCAGAATCACGCGTTCATTATTATTGCCGTTGGCAATCGTCAGCGGCGACCAGTTATGCTTAAAGCCAACGGCGCGCACGGTATAATTATTTGCCAGCGCCCAGTTTGCCAGCGTGACTAATTCATCTCCGCTGCGTGGCGCGCAGGTGAGAATATTATTACCGGTTACTTCTTTCGACCAGTTTTCAAAATCAATTCGCTCATGGGAAAGCGGAAGAGAAGAGATAACTTTATCAGTCATACGTTAATCCTTAACGTTAAATAAATAAAAAAAGAGGGCAAAAATCTACTCTGAACAACTGTATATATATACAGTTCTAATTTAAAAAAAATTTTTCGATCTGTCAACGCAATATTTTAACGGTTGAATTAATGCTAATGATATAACTGACTGATATATAATATAAAAATTTAAGTAAGTTTATCTTTAGCGTTCTGGAAAATTCTGTTTTCTTATTCACGTCTCCCGTTCGAATGTTTTCGCGTGGGGATAATTAACGTGCTGGCGCTCATGGTCGCCTGATTTAATAAAATATAAATTTCATCCTTGTTATTAATCAGATTGTTTATAAGCGCGCATTTATTTTAAGAAATCATAATTTTGCTGGATGTTATCTGGCCTCTCGACGCGATCTGTTTTTCAGGGCTCAGATTTTAGCGGCGGGCTTATCGACGGCAGGCAAAATAATCGGTTGTGCTACTGACGTGCGCCTGATTGCGGAAAATGATCGCCTGAGTTGCAAGGCGTTATCCTGTTTTGCCGACAGGGATCGCGCAGGCAGCACGGCTTGTTGCTGATATTACGCGTTGCCCTGGCTATGATGTCCGGCCGATAAAACTCACCAGGACCGCGAGATGACTGAAGCATTACGGCAGAATAGCGTTCTTTTTCACTGTGCCATGGCGCAGCTGGCGCACAAGAAAGGCATCACGCTGGATCACCATCAACAGCGGCTTATCGCCCGCCTGGAGGCGGTTACCGCGCCGTGGCTTGCCTGTTCCGATCAGAAAAAAACGTATTGCGGGCTTTATATCTGGGGCGAACCGGGACGCGGTAAATCCTTTATTGCCGATGCGTTTTTCCAGTGGGCGCCGCTGGCAAAGAAAAAACGGGTGCATTTTCACGCCTTTTTTCGCGAGCTGCATCAGCTTATTGCGCGTGGCGGCAGCGTTAATCAGGCTCTCCTGACCGCCATTGGTGATTGCCAGCTGCTCTGTTTTGATGAGTTTCACCTGCACGATATTGGCGATGCGATGCTGATCAAACCGCTGCTGGAGCGACTGTTTCAGCGCGGCGTCCTGCTGATCGCGACCTCCAACCATCCGCCGGAAAACCTGCTGGCGAATCCCCTTTATCATCAGCGTTTTGTTTCCTCTGTCGCGCTTATCCGCCAGCAAATGGAGGTAATTGCGCTGGCGGGCGAGAAAGATTACCGCACGCTCATTCATGAAGAACATGGACCGTTCAGCACTGGCGGGCTGCTGTTGGGCGGCGGCCTGGCGCTGCGGCAACGGCTGGGTTTGCCGCAACCTGCGCCTGCGCCGCTGGCGCTACAGGTCGGCTGGCGCACGCTTCAGACGCTGTCGCCAGCGCAGGATTTTTTGCATTTCTCTTTCGGCGCGCTGTGCGAAGCGCCGACGGCGGTAATGGATTATTTACAGCTCTGCGATCGTTATCCGCAATGGCTGATTGAAGAGGTTCCTGAGCTGGCCCGCGTATCACCCGCCGTTCAGCAGCGCTTTATTAATGTGGTTGACGTGCTGTACGATCGCCAGTGTCGGCTGTTTCTGACCGCGCACAGCCCGCTGCCGAGGTTAACGCGTGGCGTTGAGCTGGAGGATATTCAGCGTACCTTCAGCCGTCTGAGTTTATTGCCGGTTTATCAATAAGCGTGTGGATTAATATTAATAACGCAACAGAAAAAAGCCTGCGGAAATAGTTATTGCCGGGCTTTTAAATTACGCCATTTATTTTTTAGCCAAACCATTGTGGGGAAATAACCTCAATTAAACCTGATAAAACAGGGCCAGAGGCGCTGGAACAGGGCAGGCGGCGTTGCCACTGCGCTTGCAAAATGAGTCAGTCAACTATACTGAAACGGTATTCGATTATTCAGTCAACGCCGTTTATCCACTGTCTTGACTGAATAATAAGATAGTCATGATGGCCTGGCGGCCATTCACCTGAAAGGAGACCGTTTTATTATGACCAGTCGACCACAACCACCGCAGCCAGAACAGCAACAGGACGTGCCGGGAACCATTTTTGATATGCAGCCCGCGCCGGATCATGGGGAAACCAGCTACAAAGGTTCAGGCCGTCTGGCAGGTAAAAAAGCGATTATTACCGGCGGCGATTCCGGTATCGGTCGTGCCGTAGCGATCGCTTATGCCCGCGAAGGCGCCGATGTGCTGATCTCCTATCTGGATGAACATGAGGATGCTAAAGATACCGCGCGCCTGATTGAGGAAGCGGGACAGAAAGCCGTGCTGGTGCCGGGTGATATTAGCGAGGCGGAACACTGCCGTCATATTATTCAGCAGGCGGTCAGCAATTTCGGCCAGATCGATATTCTGGTGAATAATGCTGCGTTTCAAATGACCCGCGAGTCGCTGGATGAAATCAGCGACGAAGAGTTTGATCGCACCATGAAAACCAATATTTATGGCATGTTTTATCTGTGCAAAGCGGCGGTTCCCCATATGCCCGCCGGATCGGCGATTATCAGCACCGCCTCCATTAATGCCGACCAGCCGAAACCTAAGTTGCTGGCGTATTCAGCGACCAAGGCGGCGATCGTTAACTTTTCCGGCGGCCTGGCCGCACTGCTGGCGGAAAAAGGGATTCGTTCGAACGTTGTCGCGCCCGGTCCAATCTGGACGCCGCTGATCCCATCGACCATGCCTGCGAAACAGGTCAAAAACCTGGGCAGCGAAGTACCGCTTCAGCGCGTCGGGCAACCGGCAGAGCTGGCGCCAGCTTATGTGATGCTTGCCAGCGACGAGGCCAGCTATATTTCAGGCTCCACCGTCGCCGTGACCGGCGGCGTGGCCGTGATTTAAGCAGGACGTTATATTGCCTGACCTCAGCCGCGCAGCGGAACAGGCAAAGCGACGGCAGCGCAGGCTGCCGTCGAAGGGAAAGCGTTTAGCCGAAGGGATATTCTTTTGATAACAGGCGGGCAATGACGTTCAGCGCGCCTTCATCATCATTATTCTCGGTGCGATAGCGCGCCGCCGCCGATACCGCTTCCGTGGCGTTGGCCATCGCAAAGCTGTAGCCCGCCTGGCGCAGCATCTCAATATCATTACCGCTATCGCCGATGGCGACCACCTCACAATCATCAATGCCCCAGCGCTGCTGTAACAGGCCGACGCCGTGCGCCTTATGCAGGCCGGGAATAATCAAATCGACAAAGCCGAAGCCGCTGGAGACCGGCTGCACGATATTACCGGCCGCGTTAAGCGCTTTGGTCAGCCGCTCAATCAGCGGCATAACGCCTTCGTGCGGCAGGTTAAGGGAAAATTTAAAAATGGTATCGTCGATATGATTAAGGTCGTCATGTTTTTCCAGACGACGGTAATGGTTTGACAGCAGCGTCACTACTTCATCCGACATCGATGGCCGGATATAAGCGCTGCGTTTGCCGCAGACCACGGTGCTAATTTCCGGCTCTTTTGCCAGAATTGTCAACACCCGTCGCACGTTTTCCGCGCTGAGTTCGCCGCAAAATACTTCTTCATTACGGTCACTGATATAAGCGCCGTTTTCCGCGACAAACGCGATCTCATCGGCGATGTCGGGAAAATAGCTTTGCAGCTGATAATACTGATTGCCGCTGGCCACAACAAAACGAATGCCGCGTTCTTTTAGCTGGGCATACTGACGCAAAAAGCGCGCCTTATTATAACTTTTGCCGGAATCCAGAAAGGTTCCGTCCATATCCACCGCAACCAATTTTACCGCCACCGCGTTCTCCTTCAGATAAAGATCGATTCCCCGCCAGCCAGTGCGCAGTTGGCGGGGCAAGACGTAAGGTTATCAGGGATAACGGCGCTTGCCAGTCATCTGAAATAAATAAAACCGGTGATTTCACCGGCTTTCAGAATATCCCGACTCCGCTACAGCGGGCGCGAAAAGCAATTAACGGCGGTTGCGCCAGACAGTCTGCACGTTACAGAATTCATGCAGGCCAAAGTGCGACAGCTCGCGGCCAAAACCGCTCTTTTTCACACCGCCGAAGGCGACGCGCGCATCGCTGGCGCTGTAGCCGTTGATAAAGACGCCGCCGCACTCCAGGCGGGCCGCCATATCGGCTGCCAGCGCGTCATCAGCGGTATAAATGGTCGCCATCAGGCCGAATTCGCTGTCGTTAGCCAGCGTCAGCGCGTGTTCGGCGTTATCGGCCACGGTAATGGTTGCTACCGGTCCGAACATCTCCTGACGGAAAGCCGTCATCGCAGGCGTGACGTTACTCAGGACGGTGGGCAGATAGTAGTTGCCTGCGCCCGCCTGCTTTTCGCCGCCGACCAGCAGCGTGGCGCCTTCCGCCAGCGTTGCCGTTACCTGCTGATGCAGCTCATCACGCAAATCGTAACGCGCCATCGGACCGATATAGTTCTCCTCCACGCGCGGATCGCCCATCTTCAGCTGACGCACCGCGGCGACAAATTTCTCGCTGAAGGCGTCGGCAATGTCACGCTCGATAATAAAGCGCTTCGCGGCGGCACAAACCTGTCCGGTATTCTGGTAGCGTCCGGCGACGGCGGCCTGCACCGCCGCATCCAGATCGGCATCCTTTAACACAATAAAGGGATCGGAACCGCCCAGCTCCAGCACGCATTTTTTCAGCGCTGCGCCTGCCTGAGCGCCAATGGCCGATCCGGCGCGCACGCTGCCGGTAACCGTGACCGCCGCAATGCGTGCATCGTTAATCGCCTGGCTGACGCCAGCATTATCGGCATTAATAACGCTGAACAGATGGGCAGGCAAACCGGCATCGCGAAACAACGCTTCTGTCAGCATCGCGCAGCCCATCACGTTTGGCGCATGCTTCAGCAGATAGCTGTTGCCCGCCAGCAAAATCGGCACCGCGCCGCGCAGCACCTGCCACAGCGGGAAGTTCCACGGCATAACCGCCAGCACCGGCCCAAGCGGGCGATACTCAATGACGGCCTGATTGTTCTCCACCAGCGTTAGTTCGGCTGCCAGCATGGCCGGACCATGCCCGGCATACCAGTCGCAAAGGCTGGCGGATTTTTCCACTTCGCCGCGCGCCTGAAGAATGGGTTTGCCCATTTCGGCGGTGATCATCTGCGCCATCTCTTCGCTGCGCGCACGAATCGCCGCAGCCAGAGCGCGTAGCTTTTCTGCCCGCAGCGTGAGCGGCTGCTGACGCCAGGCGAGGAAAGCCTGATGGTTGGCGGCAATAGCCGCATCGATCTGTTGACCATTAATGTAAGGCTGGGCGGAGAGGATTTCACCGCTGGCCGGATTGCGTGAGATCGTATGTGTTTCTGGTGAAAATGACATAGTCGCTCCTCAGATAAGCAGATGATTGCTGATGCGCTTACCTTAACCGTCGAGGATATTGATGAAAACTGAATAATGCTAAGCGAGTTGCTGTTAAAAAAAGAAAATCGCCACAGAAAAAAAGCGGCACAGAGACGAGTACGGATTTAACCGGTTGAAGCGCAGATGAATTAAATCCAGAGGTAACCGCTGCAACTAAAGACCGCTGCCTGACAGAAAGCGCCTTTTGCTGAATCGATCCAGATTTTCAACTATAGTAAAGAAGCTTATTGATATATTTATCTGAGAGCAGGATGAATTTCAGCTGGATACCTTGAGAGGCCTGTCTGGACTGGTTTTAAGGGGAATCCTGTGCAATTTCTTAACACGCGAATAGTTAAGATTGTATTATATTACCAGCGTGCCGCCAGTGATGTGGCGTTGTGCGCTTCAGTTTGCCATTTTCCAATGGCTTTCCCCTTGTAGTATGGAAACGCTTTCCCGGCGCGTAGGGTTACGGTCGGGCTTTTCATCACCTCTTTCACATGATGCTGACTGCGGCAGTCAGGCGGCTTCCTGCCAGCGCTGACGCCGCACGGTGCGGTTGCCGGAGCCGGGAACGCGCCATGCTTTAGCCGGATCGCCCGCGACAAATTCCAGCGTGGGCGAGAAATAGAACGGCAGCCAGCCGCCGTAGCTACTTTCCCACTCCCAACGCACCGGACAGGGCCAGAGAGTATCATCTTCCAGAATGTAATAAATCCATCGTCCGCTGGGACGACGGGGCTTACGATTTTTCATGGGATTCACAACGATGTTGGTAAAGGCGAAAACAGCTTATATTTTGACCTTTTTGCTGCCGGATAGCAATCAACTATACGGCAGAAAAAGCTATTTTACGTACGCTTACCGATGAACTTCACCGCAAAGCAATACGGCATTCGGACGGCGCTGCTGAATGCGCCCCGCCATATGTTCACAGGCGGCCTTTGTTGGGTAAATATGTTCGGTAACGGGCAGGGCATCACAGGCGTCGTGGCCACAGGCGCTCACTAAAAGTACAAATCCAATCAACATGTTCCGCTCCTTTGCGCGCGCCTTGCTCTGAGGTCTTTTTTTCTTTGGTCGGTAAGTATAGCCGATAAGGCCGTTTAATGATTTATCCACCGAAGCTTAGTCTGGCCCTGATAAATGCCGGACAGTGAGCGGGCAGACGCTTATATGCGGAAAGAG